>Ga0187892_10000970_pt1 | contig 70495 bp, 61 predicted proteins | sample MA1701073metaG_FD_139345 | JGI IMG/M metagenome (GOLD analysis project Ga0187892, IMG submission 139345) | Bio-ooze microbial communities from a basaltic lava cave in the Kipuka Kanohina Cave System on the Island of Hawaii, USA - MA170107-3 metaG ...
AGCGACTAAAGTCGCTACTACGAGCATTTACTCATGGGTTAGGATAGGAATGAAAATTTGGAGCGCAGTTCGTCGTAGCGAATTTATTCGCTGTTTGTAGCGGGGACTTTAGTCCCTTAATAAGCGACTAAAGTCGCTACTACGAGCATTTACTCATGGGTTAGGATAGGAATGAAAATTTGGAGCGCAGTTCGTCGTAGCGAATTTATTCGCTGTTTGTAGTGGTACTTTAATCCCTTAATAAGCGACTAAAGTCGCTACTACGAGCATTTACCTGCACTAAAGGCATAATCATGTCCTATGGTATTCTGTCATCTGTACTCTGTAATCTGTTATCTTATAAACATGGGCGATTCAGGGATCGAACCTGAGACCTTCTGAATGTAAATCAGACGCTCTAACCAGCTGAGCTAATCGCCCGAATCGGGGGGATTCAGGCGATTAGACTATTTGAAAACCCTAAAAAATAAAAGTGTTATTTTATTACGAATTAAGAAAACCGGAGATTTCTTACACCCTCATTCACAGTGGCAACTTCAATTTCAGCATCACTTCCCCGAACACTCATTATTCTGAGATACACAGACACGCCAAAAGGAACGCCGATAGGTCTGAGCTCAAACCGAAAAACGTCGCCTACGCTGAATGTCGATGCCGCACCAATAACGTTGCCTTTTCCAAATGAAGTGGTGTCAATGTGCTGAAGAGATTGAGTGGTGTTTCCGACCCGGGCGGCAGTACCGGTTCCCGCCCCAACCAGGAGCGTCGTATTTGCGGCTTTAAATGTAACTTCCGAGCCGCTGGCTCCAATGGTAATCAGTCCGTTGTCACTTTGATAATCGATCTCGGTGCCGTTCGGCCAGGTAAATCTAAAGTATGTGTTTATGTTAGGACTAAACGCGGGATTACCCGTAAGCCGGTACCAGGTATTTGGATTTCCGTTGTAATTATTTCCGTTCAAATCAGGTCTGTTAGAGGTCCCGCTAATATCAAGTGCCGGCTCGCCGGCAGTTTGAACACCATGATATGGAAACACCGTGCCCGCGTCGTTCAGCTGATTCGGATCGATATTTACGGCATCCGTCGGAGGATCACCCGCAATAAAAAGTATTGTCGCAACTAGTTTCCACATATCTGACTCTGACATATTTTCATCAAAAACATTTTCCGGCGGAGGCGGCACACTCGTTTGAGGGCCCTTCTCCGGCGTCACTGTGGAAGAAGCAGTAGTCTGGCTAGCTTGACTGCCGCTGCTTATAGTAATTTCTTCGGCATGCTTTTGACCCCGGCCGACCCCGAGCTGATCAAGTGCATCCTGTACCTGATCCGCATAAGCCTCTTTCACAAATCCAAAACCCAGCGAAGCCGTTTTTGTCTTAACGCCGGTGTATTCCGGTCTGAGGACAATCACTGCCGTGCTGTTCGTGCCGATGGTCTTAATGACGACTCCCGTATCGGCTTCGGTCAGGCTTCTTGTCCAGTTGTATTCCACCGTAAGACGGATTTCTTTCTCACCGCGGTCAATAATGACATCATTGATGGCTTCGAGCTTTAAGCGGATATTGGTCGTCAGCTGAGAAACAACGTTCAGCCCGAGCGGAAGATCCTGTATGCGGTAGCCTTGCGGATTTGTGAAGTTTTGATCGCACAGTTTGATAAAAGTACTCGCGTCATTTGTCTGATAGGCCTCAAACAGCTTTTCGACCATGAGCCGTCCGATCTCCCTCAGATCTTGTTCAGGCGCCAGCCGGGCGAATTCCCGGAAAGTCAGGGAAGGACTTTTGGAGTAGGAAATCTCGACCGGCAGGAAAGAGATCAATGTAAATACGACTGCCAACGCGATGATTTTTTTTGTTTTTTTCAAGGCTGAATTCTCCTGTGCAAAATTACGGAGTCGGAACTAAACCGAAAAGCACGTCCCCTGTTTGATCCACTAAATATCCTTTACCATCCTTGACTTCAATCAGCATCTTTGACTGCCCGGTCGTCAGAACGGGCGTTCCGCCCATATTCGGCAAAACGGAGCGGTTCCAGTGAATCGTAATGCTCACGGTGTCCCCCTCCGCTTCCTCATCATCGATCCAGTAATTAATGCGGATATTATCAAACGCCCGGAAATCATTTTCAATATTCCTTTTGAAATCCAGGTATTCGCGCAGATAACGGTCCGAAACGTTTTGAAAGAATGCAAACTCCAGCTCCTGCTCGTAATTGTTTACGAGATCATCCAGAGTCTGTTTGGCAATCTTCACCGTGTCGCTTTCATCCCTTAAGACCGGATACTCCGGCGTCGATTGAACCGCTGATTTATCCTCGGCTTTGGGCTGACTTGAAAATCCCGTAATAGCGGCAATCACGATAATTCCAGTTACGAGGCTTAATCTAAAAATATTTCCACGATTCATTTTTGTACACCTCTTAAATTAGTATTTGTACTGCAACCGGATGGAACCGACATTTTCTTCAAAATCATTCGATCTAACTTGAAAATGCTGGTTATACTGTCTCCACCCGATCACAAACATCAATCTGCTCGTCAAATCATACTCCGCCGTAACATCCCAGGCATAATAATCGGTATCCGTATTCTGGAACGTCCGGTCGTCATAATTGAGCCCGTATGTGAAATAGACGCGGAATTTCTTGAAAAATTCAGCGGTAAGCCCCCAGTTGAAGCTGTTGAGAGTCAACCGGTTGTAAACGTCCTCAAGCTGATCATTGCGTATATGAAAATTAAAATAAGGCGCCAGATGCATTTCCCCAATATCAAAAGTATTGTTGACGCCGAAACGGAACTCGTTGTCTGACTCATCGGAAGTGCCCACATCGTCAATTCGCCGTCTTAAATCATAAGCGAACATGACATTGTAGCCGTACCAGAGTTTCTTTCTGGCCTCCACGCCCGTTAAGGTCGTATTATTCAGTACGGTGGAATTGGAATTATGCACTTTACGGTAATCGACATAGGGAATGACCTGAAAATCCGGAACTTCTTTGATCGGAGTGATGTAAAGATCGAATCTTGGGTTTACCGTTCTTGCCGTCGCAGGGAGCGGGCCTTTTTTAAGATTATCCCGAAGCGTTCTCAATTGCGCATTAAACGTCAGCTGTGGATTAAACCGCTGATTAAAACCGGCATAGTACGCCTCGCGGTCGGGAACTGCCGAGCCGGTTAACGCCAGATAACCGGGTTCAATCCGCTCATAATCAAAATTCAGATAGGTGTCGCCCAGCTTCGTTCTTTTTCTGTAATCGGATCTGAGCCGGAACGCGTAACCATAAGTATCGCCGCCCAGAAAAATGCCGTTGTCATCCGATGATTTCGATTTCGCGAGTTCCACATTCACATTCAAATCTTCGATGGCCCGGATATTCGTGTAGATGCTTCCTAGCAGGTTTTTCATTTTAGGCAGGGCCGCGGACTGATCGATTCCCCAGTCCGAATCAAACGTGTCGGCAAGGGTCGTGCCCATTTTCCAGTCATTGATGATAAATGTTTTTTTGGAAACAAGAGATTGATTGATGTCATAGCCCCAAACGTAGCGGGCATTGCGAATAGAGCTTAGGCCGCGGAATTGCTGGCCGGCCACCGCATTGATTTTCGTGCCGACTTTCTTGAAATCTGCCTGATAATTAAATCCTTCCAGCGATCTGTTGAGGGTCAAGTCAGTGAAGCGCGTGTAATAATCACCAAACGTAAACTTGTTATCTTTATTCATCACCCGGGTAGTGAGCTGAAGCAAATGCACGCTGGTGCGCTGGTCAACTTCTTTGTCGTCCGTTTTGCGGACGCGGGTATCGAGATCCCATTTCCAGCCGTGCTTTAAATCTTTTTTTGCCCGCGTGATTACATCGGTGTTGTAATGGGCGCCCTCATCGACAAATGAAAAGTTCCTGTTTCCTTCGACATCGCCCACGCTGCCGGTTTGATTAATAACTCCGGTCACTTCCGTATCGATGATCTCGATTTTGGCGGAGGCAAACGGAAGGTTAAAGAATAATACCGCTCCGACGGCCATCGCAAAAGCTGGGGAAAGCTTAAGGTAATGTTTCATCATTTATCCTGTGTTACGAAATGTCTCTTTTTAATTGATTCAGTTTCGCCCGGACCAGATCCATTTTTCCCGACTCGCTCAAGGCATCCACGCTTTCCATGCCCGCGGCCATTTCCTCAGGCGTCAGAGCAGCCGGCTGCGGAACCGGCTGACCCGCCTGAACACCGGTCACTTTTTGTCCTGCAAGCACGGTTTGCTCGTCGATAATTCTTCCCCTGGCATCAAACGTAGCGACATTCACCCCGCGGCCCTGTTTTGAAGACTGATATACCTCGATATCAGTTGCCGCAAAACCGCTTTTCATCCCCAGAAGTAACATGGCCAGCATCAGAAAACTAAATAATTTCATACTTGTTTATCCTTAAGATTGGTATTCCTTAACGCGGAATGACGTTCCGCGCGCACCGACAATCGAGGTCGGCGTTTTCACCTGAAATTGTGATCCCGGCTTCGGCTCCGTGTTGATCAGAATATCGCCTATGGCCATGTCCAAAAGCGTGTTTTCAACACCGGTAGTGTCTTCCAGTGCAAGATCGGACAATTTGATTTGGGTGTTGGCGTCCAACTTGATCAGTGACGGCTCCTCGACGGTTTCAATAGAAAGAACCGCGTTGGCGTTGGCCTGGGTACGGATGGAATCGTTCTGCTTAAGAATCTGCCCTTTGCGCGCGGAAGTCCAATCAGTCTGATTGGCTTTGAGAATCTCGACTTTTCCGTTGGACTCGACCACGCTTGCCTGGCGCTGTACTTCGGCGGCGAAGGACGATGGAATTTGAGAGAAGGTAACAATAACTGCCGTTAGGATTAACCCAAACTTAAAAAGCTTCACCGTTGATTTCATTCAGCAATCCTTTGTTTGAACGTTCTGTTACGGTCTTTTCAGCTTGTGAAAGGATTTCGACGGTTTTTCGACCTGACTTTAGAAATTATTTTCTTGACAAAGGTAGAACTGTGTCAATTTGACACTTCCACCCTGTTTCTGCCGCCTTCTTTTGATTTATAGAGTGCTTCATCCGCCCTCTTAATTAGTTCTTCTATATTAGAGTCCACGTTAAGGCAGGAAACGCCTAAGCTGACAGTTACTTTATAGGACCCTTTTTCATCTTTATATTCGTGACTCTCTACGTTTTTCCGGATTCGTTCCGCAACCATGGCCGCATCTTCAATACGGGTATTCGGAAGCATCATTATCAATTCTTCACCGCCGTAGCGGGCCGGCACGTCCAGATCCCTGCCGCTAGCGCGAAAAACTTTTCCGGTTTCCCGGATCACAAGATCTCCCACCTGATGGCCGTAAGTATCATTGAATTTTTTGAAATGATCGATATCAGACATAATCACGCACAGCGGCTTCTTTTTTTCTTTGGAAGAATTAAATTCCGCTTCCAGAAGGAGTTTGAAATGACGGATATTGAAAAGCCCCGTCAATCCGTCGCGGGTCGCGAGATTAAACAGCCGAGTTCTTTCAATTGCGAGTGTGACTTGCGTATAAATCGTCGTGGCCAAATAATTAAAAATAATCGCAAGGATGGGGTAAACAGCGCTGATCCATACTCCCCAAACCGCAAGCGAAACGTAGGAAACGGCAAAATACAGCAGAACGATTGTCAGCGTGAACACCGCTCCCGAAACCGGCTTGCGCCGCAGAAGCCCGAGGCTCGTTACGAGCGCGGCGATAAGCATCAACGCGGCATTTCCGGATTTATCAAGCGCCCGGATCCATTTCCTTTCCAGGAGATTCTGAAGCGCATTTGCATGAACGCCGATGCCCGGATAAATAGGCTCGATCGGAACGGGTTTTAAATCCGTCAGGCCAATCGCGGTTAAACCGACAAGGCTGAAGGAGTCTTTGAATTCGTCAAGATTAAGCGACGGCGTCTCGCCCCGGCTTTTTTGCTTGAAGGCCCGGATGACTTCAGCAAATGAATAATGACGGAATGTGTCATTCCAGACTCCGGCCCAGTTGATGAGCATTTGATAGTTCCGGTCCACCGCAATCCTCATGAACCTTCCGTCCGGAAGAGGCACTTCAATGGGCTTGCCCTTGATAAATTTAAGACGCTCGAACGGGACTCCTTCATGGTCCAAATAAACTTGTAAAGCAATTGAAGGATAAAATTTTCCTTCGCGCTCAATCACGAGAGGAATGCGCCGGATCACGCCGTCGGAATCCGGCTGAATGTTGATTTGTCCCAGGCCCTTGGCCCAGCGGGAAAATTGTTCCAGTGGTTTGTATTCCGTGCCGTAGACAAGCTGCCCGTCTTTCTTTTCAACTTCAAAAGCGCAGGGCAGATAAACTTTTCCTGAAACTTTCAGGGCTGCTTCCAGCACCGCATCATCCGGGGCATCGCTCGGCTCGGTAAAGAGAACGTCATATAAAACCGCCGCGGCGCCGGACTGGGAAAGAATGGAGATCAGCGCTCCGTGATATTTTCTGGCCCATGGCCAGCGGCCGAAAGCTTGAATGCTGTCATCGGCAATTTCTACGATTGCGATTGAAGGGAGTGATTTTTGAGCGCCTCTTAATTTGAAGCGAAGATCATAGGAAAGCATTTCAAGAGGCTTGAGCCAGTCAAAAACCAAAAGGATCAGCACAAGCAGGCTTCCCGAAAATCCGACGAGCAGTTTCCAATCCCCGTTTCTGATTTTCAGCATAATATTCCCAGATTGTTGGGAGGAAGCTAGGCTCCCGATCGGTTGGCAGTACTCGGGTCGGGAGTGCAACTCCCTCCCGGCATCAATTTCCGCAGCACCTTCGAGGCCTCGGCAAAACTCGCCACGCGGTAAGTCGGCTCCACTAACGACGGAGCCTTTTTGTCGTCATGCCGGCTGCGCCAGTGGAGATGTATGCTCACGATGCCCGCGCGATGTGCGCCTTCTATATCCACATCCATTCGGTCACCGATCATCACCGCCTCATTAGGCTTCACGCCGAGCGGTTCAAGGGCTGATTGATAAATCCCCGGATCCGGTTTGGGCGAGCCGAAATCCAGAGACGTAATGACCCGCCGAATATGCCTGATAAAGCCCAGTTCTTCCAAAAGTTTTTCAATGTCTCTGTGGTTTGAATGGATGGTGTTCGATATGATCATGATCGGAACGGAAGAAAACTCTTCGAGAAATTTTCCCGCTCCGGCAACGGGCTTGAGTTCCATATCAGACAGACGCTTGCCTTCCTCTTCCACAACAATTGTGTCGCCGAAATCCATCAAGATTGCTTTAATCATTTTTATCAAAAGGGACAGTCCCCAAGGGGACCGTCCCTTTTTCCTTAAAATTCAAATTGGCGCCGACCCCGTCCGAGCAGTCCTCAAAAAATCCGCATTTGGGGCATTTGAGCTTGCAGTGATTGCCCCACATGACCGTGCCGCAGCCGGGACAGAAATGCCTGTTTTCTTCTCCGCTCACGGCTGACTCAATTGGCGGATCTGGGCCACCGCAATTGTTTCCGCGACTTGCGCTTTGGCGGTAAATGATTTCATAAATTCGGCAAATCCCTCTTTCCATTTTTTCTGAAGGAAATAAACCCATGAAAGCCGGCGGCGGATATCGGCACTGTCTTCCAGTGCAAGCGCCTTTTGAAATATTTTTTCGGCCTTGTCAAAACGGTTCTGGCGCAAATAGGTTTCTCCCAGTCTCAAATACGCCTCAACTTTTCCCGGATCAATATCGATGGCCACTAAATAGCTTTTTTCCGCCATCAAATATTTTTTCTGATCGTAATGAAGATTTGCCAGTTCATAACGGGGTGTGTAAAGATTGGGCTTTATATGAATCAGTTCCACGAGCTTTTCCTCTGCCTTCGTATAGTCCTTCTTGATTTTCGAAAGGCGCGAGAGGGATATGATGGCTTCTTCATTAATCGGGTCCCAATCGACCGCCTGCTCATAGGTTTTAATGGCTTTGTCAATTTCCCCTTCGCGCTCCGCAATTTTCGCCAGCCGGAAATAGGATTTCAGCTGTTTCGGCTTCAGTCGGATCGACTGTTCATAAGCCGCGCTTGCGTCATCCCATTTCTTCAGTTTTTCAAGAATCTGGCCATATTGAAAAAAATTCTCGGGTGATTTCGGGTTTGATTCGACCGCTTTTTTGAAAGAATTTTCCGCCTTTTCAACATCTCCCATTTCGAAATAAATCGTCCCCAAATCATGATAGGCAAGATCAAAATCGGGATTGGTCTGAAGCACGACGTCATACTGATGAATCGCTTCCTGATATTTTTTGGCTTGAAGCAATTCCTGGGCCTTTTCAAATTCCTCGCCCATTTTGATAAGCTTCTTCAGCGAATCTATTGCCGCGGTAATTTCAGGCTGATTGGGGCGTATTCTATCGGCTTTCTCATAGTGAAGCAGGGCGCGCGTATAATCCTGACGGTCGGAATAAAGAATGCCCAGATTCACGTGGGCATCGAAAAACTCCGGATCCCGTTCCAAAGCCTGCTGATATTCATTGATCGCCCTTGAATCATCGTCAATCAACGAATAAGTTCTCGCCAGATCGAAATGGAACAGCGGATCCTCCGGGGCAAGCTTTGCGGCCCGCTTGAGATTGATCACAGCCTCATGATACTGGGACAGGCGATTCAGCAAAATACCGATACGCCAGTAAACGCGCGGGTTTTCAGGATCAATCTCGAGCGCTTTTTCATAGACTTTGATTGCCTTTTCATACTCTCCTTCATCGCTGTAAACCGATCCAAGCAATAGATAAGCATTCACATCCTGCGGCGATTTCTTTATCAGCTCGTCAAAAACCGCGGCGGCCTCCTCGATTTTTCCCTGTTTCTTGAGAACCCATCCTTTCAGCTGATAGGCTTCCAAACGGTCAGGATTAAGCTTGAGCGACAGGTTAATACTCTCCTCCGCTTCCTTAAATTTGCCTTCTTTAAAATAGTTCAGGGCCAGCTGATAATGCGCCAGTTCCAAATCGGGCATTCTTTGGATAATTTTTTTGAATTCTTCCGATGACTCGTCCATTTTCCCGGATTTTCTAAGATCAATGGCCGTTTTTACGCTGGATTCTACTTCCATAAGATCTCTAAGTGCCTTGATAATTTCCTGCACTTCGGGATGATTCGGTTCGACCTCGAGCGCTTTTTCATAATGTTTAATCGCGCCGTTATAATCATCCATCCTTTCGGCAACGATGCCGAGATTCAAATACGCTTCATACATCTTAGGATCAAGCTTCGCGGCCCATTCGTATTTCTTTTTCGCTCCGGAATAATCCTCCATAAGGAAATAGGTGTAACCGAGATCAAAATGATAAAAGGCATCATTAGGCTCAAGGGAAATCGCAGTTTCAAATTTCTTCACCGCTTCCTCATGCTTGCCTATTTTATTGAGAATGATGCCGATATTTCTATGGGCCTCGGCAAGAGTGGAATCCAGTTGCAGCGCCTTTTCAAAATTTTTCATTGCCTGATCCAGCTTCCCTCTTTGAACCTGAAGAACGCCGTAATTCAAGTAAACATAGGGATTCACTGAATTTTTAGCGGCTATTTCCTGGTAGAGAGCTTCCGCTTTGTCTAAATTATTCGACCGATGTTCTTCAAGCGCTTTTTCAAGCTGTTTGTCTTCTGATTCCACCGGATCAGCGGGGCTTTCGGCATATGCTTTCGGAAAAATGCATAGGGCAGATGAGAACGTAAATGCTGAAATTAATGCAACAGCGGATAAAACGGGGAAAAACCGGTTTTTGATGAAACGAACACGAATGTTCAGGTCTCGCTCCGTTCAGTTTGTATGGCCGACGAGGATGTTGAAAATACCCGTGGGTTCCGGAAAAACATCAAATTTCTTGTAGCCAACCCGGGAAAGAAGCGGGATCAAAATTTCTGGACTGCGGTAATTTAGATTAAAATCTAATGTTCTTCTTAAAAACCGGTCGATCCCGTGTTTCGGCTCAATCGAGCTGATAAGAATCGAACTTCTCTTCTGATCTCTGAAACGCGATACACTTTCAAACAAACGGATCATGTCCTCATCAGACAAGTATTCCACCAACCCGATCATTTCAACAATTTGAGGAGGAATATTAATCATTCTTTCGATCTGATTGGCATCTGACTGGATAAATGAAACTTCATGTTCCAGTCCCATTTCCCGGGACCGGACACGCCCAAACTCCATTGCTTCATTATTTAAATCGAAAAGCTGCGCCCGAAGCGGGGATATTTCGGAGTTTCTTTCCTTTATTGCGGGGAGAATATTATTTCCCGATCCGCAGCCTACGGCAACAATACTCAAGGGCCGGTCATGCCGGTAAACGTGTATCAGCTGCTTTAACGCTTCTCTCACCAATTTCTGGCGGTTTCTTAAACCTGCGGGAAAGGAAATCAAGTTGTTTACGATATAATCGACTGCGCTTTTCGGCTTTGAATCATAATGAGCCAGCATGGATTTCCAGCTTCCGGGACCGGCTTCGAGATGCTCAAGAATTTGATTTCCCCTCGAAATTCTCTTGAAGAAATTCACGAACTGCGGTGTAAAAACATAATTTAAAACGGGGTCTACAAAAGATACTTTTAGAATGCGGGACCATGCCCTCAGCCTTTCAAGGCGCATATTTTTTATTTCAACTTTAATCTCTCTTTCAGGTTTTGTCATTACTGCTGAAGCTAGGGTTACCATGCGTATTTGACCTTTTTTAATCGGGATTTTTGTTTCCATAGACACCACGCACCTGAAATTCTATCGGTAATTTTACGGAAAGACTTGATTATTTTAGCAGATAAATCATCCATTACAAGGACAAGACGCTAAGGCAGGGGCGATCCCAACGGGTCGCCCGTTTCCGTGAAGGGCGACCCGTTGGGATCGCCCTTCACTAAATCCTAAAAAATAATTGTATGAAGTGGGAAGCACCCGCGCTAAGCCGTTAACTAACAACGCTTTAAAACCAGCGCGGAATTCTTGGATCCGAAAGCAATTGCGTTACATAAAGAATGTTCCACATCGCTGATTCTTCCATGATTCGGCACATAATCTAAATCGCATGCCGGATCGGGATTCTCATAATTGATTGTCGGAGGAATAAATTGTTCCCGGATGGCAAACACGGATGCCATCACTCCTGCCGCTCCGCAAGCTCCCTGAGGATGACCGATCATTGATTTGGTGGCGCTGGCCGGAATCTGATAAGCACGGCTGTTAAACACCCGCTTCACCGCCGTAGTTTCAACCGCGTCATTCATTTGAGTGCCGGTACCGTGCAGATTGATGTACTGAATTTGATCCGTGGTGATTCCGGCGTCCTCCATCGCAAGTGCCATAGCCCGGGCTGATTCAATCCCATCGGACTGGGCCGCTACACGATGGTAAGCGTCGCAGGTAGACCCGTAACCCGCGATCTGGGCATATATTTTTGCTCCGCGGGCGCGGGCGCGTTCATATGATTCCACAACAAACATCCACGCACCTTCTCCGAGTACGAACCCGTCCCGGTCACGGTCAAAAGGACGCGATGCGTGCTCCGGCCTATCATTATATTTTGTTGATACCACTCTCATGCGGGAAAATCCGGCAAGAATTCCCCGCGTAATGCATGCTTCAGCGCCGCCGGTGAGCAGAACATCCTGCGCTCCCGATCGAATGAGCTGATACGCATAGCCGATCGCATCCGTCGAAGAAGTGCAGCCTGTGGACAGAACATGGCTGATTCCGCGCAATCCAAACGCAATGGAAATTTCGCTGGAAAGCATGCCCACAAATGATGAGGAAACGCTGTACGGCGTCACATTCCTCTTGTTCCGGCCGTAAAAAACTTCGTACTGCTTTTCCGCAAATTCAATGCCTCCGGCTCCCGTTCCGATGATCACGCCTATTTTTTGTTTTTGCTCGATGTTCATTGATCCGGGGTTTAATCCGGAATCGTTGAACGCTTCGCTTGCCGCCCCGATCGCCATCGGAATTATTCTCGGAACCCGAGGAATGTCCTGAGCTGAGATATACTTGAGAGGATCAAAGTCCGGCACTTCCCCGACCGCCTGTGAGGCAATCTCGGGATCATGAAAAAGGGTGGGATTTCTGATGCCGGATTTCCCGCGGCGAATACCTTCGAAAAAATTTTTGACACCGCATCCCAATGGGCTGATTGCACCGATTCCGGTAATGACAACTTTTTTGCCCGCCATATCTTCCCTCTTAAAAACACCGAAATTTTATATGTTAGAATTCAAACTGGGATTGTAAATCCCGGTGATCATTTGATGAAGAAAAAAATCCTTTGTGTCGATGACGAACTCAATATTTTGAATATACTCAGGGAATTGCTTATCCCTGAGGGATATGATATTGAGCTCGCGAAAGACGCGCGGGAATTCCAATCCAAAGCCGTATCTTTCAAACCGGATCTGATTCTGCTAGATATCATGCTTGGAGATAAAAACGGCGTGCAGTTACTCGATGATCTCATTAAAAAAGGTCATTGCCTGCAAACGCCCGTGATCGTTCTTTCGGGATTGGTCCAGGAGCATCAAATTTCTTTGGCCGGCGCCGGCCGGAAATTCGCCATGTTGGCCAAACCCTTCAAACCCGCAGAATTGCTCGGTCAAATTAAAATTCTTTTAGCGGGATGAAGCCCGCATTTCGGGGCCTTCTCTTTTAAATGACAGCGTCAATGCGGGCCCATACTGATTATCCGGCACATACTTATAGCGGTCTGCCGAAAAGAAAGCAAAAATAAAACTAATCACCAGCCACGGGATTAAATACAGCAAAAATCTTACCCAATCCCCGTCGTAGGAACCAAACATGGACGCTCTTAAAGCATTCATTACCTGAGTAAGGGGCAAATAAGGAAATAAAAATTGATAGAATCCGGGCGCCGTTTGAATGGGATAAATGCCTCCCGAAGCCGAAAGTTGTATGACCAAAAAGAGGATGGCGATCAGTTTACCGGCATCCCCCACCATTTTGACAAAAGATAAAATCAGACTGTTGAACACAATGACGGCGACAATCAATGTGGCGTAATATCCAACCGGATTGAGCACAGGCACCTGCATCCAAAATTGCACCACCAAACCTAAAATAACGGCTCCGAATAGAACGATCGTCGTGGGCGCCGATCCTTTTCCGATTATTTTTGCGATTTTAGACTTATTTTCCATGCTGGCCGGGAAAATAATCAAATGAAAAAGAAAAGCGCTCATGACACCGCCCAACCAAATTGAAAGACACATAAAATAGGGAGAATAAGCTTCTCCATTGGCCGTAACGGGAGTTAATTCTTTTTGTTGAGGCAGCACGGAAACCGCGAGCGTATCCGCTTTTCTTTCCTCGGAACTCAGCGCCTTTGAAAATTGTTCCAGGCCTTGATGAATCGCTTCCAGTCCCGCAGTGAGCTCCTCACTGCCCGTTTTCAAACGGCCTATTCCGCCCACCAGCTCTTGCTTTTTCTCCGCGATTTTTTCCGCGCCTTCCGCCGCTTGATCCAGACCAGCAGCCAATTGTTCCACTTTGCTTTGATACTGCTTTGCCCCGGCAGCCAGTTTCTTCATATCTTTATTTGACGGAAGACCGACCAAGGCCCCGAGCATGCCTTGATTGGAAAGCCCGAGCGCCAACTTCTCGGTTGCTCCATGCAGCTTTTCACCTTTTTCGGCAAGCGCGGTCGTATCGATGCTGGCAAGACCGGTAGCCAGTTTTTCCTCGCCTTCCGCAAGTTTCTGCGCACCCTCTTCCGCTTCTTCGAGCCCTGATTTCAGCTTCTCAGAACCTGCCAAGGCCTGCTGAATTCCATCGCGAAGTTTTACGGCGGCATCATGGGCTTCTTTGCCTCCCAAAATAACGTAGCGCCACCGTTCAATGGCAATCTTGTCGTTTAAATCGTTCGCAACAATTTGTGAAAAGCGTTCGGCCATGAGTGTCGCGACAAAATTCGTTCCGCCGGAAGTAATCACCTGAAGCCGTCCTACGTCATTTCCGGGAATCGCTTTTTTGCTGAACTCCTCCGGAACCACCAGCGCAAAATATTCATCTCCCCGTTTGACTCCGCGCTTGGCGGATTTATAAGAATCGTATTCAACAAAGTAAAAAGGTTTTAACTCTTTGAGCTTAGCGGTAATGGAGTCGCCCAAATTATAATATTTCCCCCGGTGTTCAATTCCCTGATCCAAATTGACGATTCCCACGGGAATTTTTCCAACATTCTGATAAGGATCCCACAAGGACAGGACATAAATAGAGGTATAAACGGTTGGAATCAGCGCGACGATGATTGCGGCCAGCCACATGATGAAGCGGCCTTTGAACAGACCCATTTCGCGGGAGTAAACGCGCCAAATCTGATGTTTTTCCATGGGTACTATATATCGGAAAAAGGGGCCAGGCCCCTTAGTGGCCTGGCCCCTTTTTTAATTGGTGGAGGCGGACCGAACTCCTTATTATGCGGCGTGCAAAGCTTCAAGAACAGCTTCCGGTTTTGACTCGGCAACACGAAGCAAAGCTATTGCGGCTCCTTCAGGATAAGTTCGTCCCTGTTCCCAATTTCGAAGCGTTGCAAGGCTGACACAAAGCATTTGAGCAAATTGAGCCTGTGACAATCCGAGTTTTTCACGGATTCTCTTGACTTTGATCGGCTCAAAATGAAAGACACGGCTTGGCTTACGCTTTCCGTGATGAATGGCTCTTGCATGATCGATGCTTTCAAGTAATTCTTGAAAATCTTTGTTTTTCATAAGACACCTCCTTTCACATACTGTGCAAGAATCTTTAACTGTTCCGACGTTAAATCCTCTTGATCCGATTTTTTATAAGCAAAAATCATATAAATCTTTTCTTCGTTAACAAGATAATAAATAACGCGTATGCCGCCGCTTTTGCCTTTTCCTCCAGATGACCATCTTAATTTTCTTAACCCTTTTCCTCCCCGGATTAATTTTCCAGCATCAGGTTTTTTAATTAAATCTGCCTGCAAATAATTATATTCGTCATCAGTCAAAACTTCTATAATTCGCTTCGTAAAGATATCCGTTTCGATGAATTCCATGAGATCCTATCCAATCTAATAGTACGCTATTAGCGTATAGTTGTCAACTTCTTGTTTAGAAGCAAAAAGCCCAGAGATAATCACTCTGGGCTTTATTCTTAGTCAACCAAAACTAGTTTTTGAATCTAACTAATCATAAACAAATGGGGATACATTATGATTTTCTTTTTTTCCGCTCTTCAAATTTCTTCTTCATCACGAAAACATAGTCAACAAACCCTGCGAGAAAATCTCGTATCTCAAGAGCGTCCTCTTTGCCAATCTCGTCAAATTGGTCTTCGAATGGATGAGCACCGTCATTACCGACCATTCGAATCTCGTGTGCCCATTCTTTCAAGTCGGAAGTGATGATTTTTCTGTTCTCTAGATCATCTATCTGATCTTGCAGTTTATCCTTCTTGTTTGTGCCCAATTTCAGTGCCGCATTCTGCAACGCCCGCCGGAACATTACACAGGCAGATTTGAAGCATCCGTTTTCCATATCTTTCAGGCCTTCAGCATAATCGGCTTTGACTTTCGATGGCATATCGATTTCACTCAAAGCTATGGCACTTCTAAGGGATATCCATAAACAATGAATGACTTCGTCTCGGGCATTGGGGTCTTCGAGACCAATTTATTAACAATGTGAATGAAAGAGAGTTTTCTGCAGTGGCTACATCTCTTGATAACAAACAAGTTATTTGGATAGGAGTTTATCGCTTTTTCATACTCAGTTCTTAAAGTTTCCAGAGTTTTATTATCGCAATAAGGGCAAAAATTTCTATCATCCTCTTTACTTGCCGATACCTGCATGTTCTCCTCCTGAAAATCAGTGCTGTTCTTATTAAGCACCATTATTGCTGATTAAGTAAATAGAGTTTTGCATTTTTATTTTTTGAAGAATGAAATTGTTACCTGCTCTTCCCAGTCCCCATATCTCTTCTCGAATTTTTCCTTTGGAGTTTATTTCAACAAAACAGCCTCGCGTACAGTCAGCTTCTCGAATTCCTTCAAACGCGCTAAAAGTTCGGTCATGATCACATTAAGAGCCTTCCAAGAATTCTCGTCAACCTTCTCAGTAGTTAAGTTTTGTTCCATGACCTTGAAGCGTAAAAACTCGACTTGCCAGTTATATTTTTCAATAGCATCGTAAAGAAGTTTTAAACCATCCAGCAAAAGGGGCGTCTCGAATGGCATCTGATACTTCCCATTGTCCCAAGCCAATGTCTTGAGCAGGTTCGCCACCAGATGACGGTCCGTTTTCATTTCCATTTCCAAAGTTAAGCGATTCTCGGACACCTCACTCATTAATTTGAGAAATGATTCCATCCTAGAGTCTTTCACGCGTTCTTCTTCCCTCTGTCTCTCTTTAGCGTCTCTATGCCAGTCCTCTATCTTATACATGGCGTATGCAGAAAAAAAAGAAACTAAAGCGATGAAACTACCCGATACGATAGCAGCAACAGTCTGTCTGAAAAAGTCGTGGCTTACGAATTTGGTATCTCGCCAATGCATCAGGCACAAAATGCATACGGATCCGATTCCTAAAACTACTACTAACCAAAGGATTATTTTAAACATTCTTATCTTTCCGCTTGTCTCTGATTGGAGCGATGCGTAGACGCTCCATTCCGTCGCTTTTCATTAAGAATCAAGCTCCTCAATTTCTAGATCGTCTATCCTAAGAATCAATTCCACATATGGCGCCTTCAAAACCATGTCGTGATTATTCAGCGCGAGTATAAAATATACCATTGCTAACGTATCCTCTGGAGGATTATCCGTGTCAAACTCATAAACTCTCCCAGTCGGCTTGTACGTAACCTTAAATTTTCTTCCCATAGCTTTCCTTTCGTAAATATTTCTAGACAATTTTCACTATTTCTTTTGATTGATTGTTATATCTATCGTATTTCAGATATAAAAAACATGTCGCTTTCAGGATAATCCGACGGGGAGAAAATTTATGGTGATTTATTTTATTCTTACATTATGACTTCTCTTCGTTCTTCAAATATCAGCTTTGAATCGACGTAACTGTAAATTTCTAAATCATATACTTCCATTCATTTCTCAATTGGTGGAGGCGGAGGGAATTGCACCCTCGTCCAAAGAAATCTTTCATAGCTGCCCTACATGCTTAGTTTTCCTATTCGTGTAACCGACCGGCCTCCGGAAAACGGGATTCACGATCAGATAGTCCCCTTAATTTCATGGCATGAACCAGAGACGTAATTCCGCCACAATCCTGCTAGTGTCGTCCTAAAAGCCCCGCAGGCTGAACTCCAAGGACGTCGCTGAACCTAATTAGGCAGCGAGTGGAAGAGCGACAGGTGCGAAGTGACGAACTTCGACTCTATCACCCAAGCTGATTGTTTCAGCATTTGATTTTTTGTGAGGTGTTTTCCGCCAAAATTACTGGCGGACCCGCCAATTTTCATGGCGGGAAAGAGGCCTCCCCACCACCTCTGCATGCGCGAACCGTGATTGACATTCTCTGTCGACCCTGGTCGCCCCCAAACTACAGTGACTGGTGGCTAGTCACCAGTCACTAGTCACTGATTTTTGCGTCTTGATTCACGTTTAACTTGACGATCCACTTCACGTTCGTGAATCCGCTTTTTAATCGAATCGCGCTTATCAAACTGTTTTTTGCCGCGGCCGATGGCGATTTCAATCTTCGCCCATCCCCGTTTGAAGTATAACCTAAGCGGAATGCAGGTAAAACCCTTTCTTTCAACCGCTACCGATAAACGTATAATCTCTGACCGGTTTAAGAGTAATTTCCTCATCCGCGTCGGTTCCGGCGCGTTGAAAGATACGTGTGAATAAGGACTTACGTGAAGATTCACGATAAAGGCTTCGCCGTTCTTAAACTTCACGTAGCTGTCCGACAAATTCGCCCGGCCTTCACGAAGCGATTTCACCTCGGAACCGTGAAGAGCCAAACCGGCCTCGACCTTTTCGAGAATCTCGTAATTGAAACCTGCCTGCCGGTTTGAGGCAATAATTTGAAAATCATTGTCATCTTTTTTTGGCATAAAAATCAACCTATCTCAAAATCCCTTGACTGGTTGGAGCGGTACATTATACTTGGCAAATTCTTTATCGACTATAGGCCGTTTATATGCGGAAGTGGCGGAACTGGCAGACGCACTAGCTTCAGGAGCTAGCGGTCGCAAGGCCGTGGGGGTTCAAATCCCCCCTTCCGCACCAAATAAAAAAAGGAAAAGAAAAAGGGGTCATCAAGAAAAAGGGGTCAGACCCCTTGAAAACAAGGGGTCTGACCCCTTTTTCTTGATGACCCCTTTTTCTTGACCCCTTTTTCTTTTTTACCGACTTAAGCCGCTTCTTTTTGGTACTTCTTGCCGCGGCCCATCTGAACCAAAAGCGCGTCCACTTCATGTTTTAATTCATTGACCTGCTGTTTCCAAATATCCAAATCGCGGTCGAACTGCCTGAACTCCTCGACACGTTCTGCGTTTTCCAGCTCAAGTTGTTTCCGTTTCGTAATATCCCGGATAATCGAAAGACCGCCCACCACTTTTCCGAACTCATGAAGCGGCGCGGCATTCACTTCGACCACTTTGGTGGAACCGTCTTTGCAGCGCACGCGGAATAAATTATTCGTTGAGTATTCGCCTTTCAATATATTGTAAAAAAGCTTGAATCCATTCGCCAAATCATCGAGGGTGAGGAACATGCGGAAATGCCGGTTAATAATTTCCTCTTTTTTATATCCGCATATTTCCGCCGCTTGCGGATTGCAAAACGTAATCCGGCCCATCATATCCACAATCACGGCGCCGTCCTGCTGATTTTCAAGATAAGAGAAGAATTCCCTGCGCGTATCTTCGAGCTCCGTAATTTTGCGACCCATCGCCTTCTTTAACGCGATATATTTACGCTTTAGAGCGCCGTTTCTCTTTTCCGCATTTTTATCCGCTGATTCATTAAGGTTTTCAGATGCCATCGTTACGCCTCTTAATTTATCTATTTAAAAACTCGTTAAGTTAAAGTAATCACTAAGGTTACTTCATCTATGTAAGAAGTATACCCGCTTAAATAAAGCATTACAAATAGGGGGTTTATAAAGTAACGGGGGCCCTTAACTTAGGGTCTTTAGGCCATCAAGAAAGAAATCCGGATTCGTTACCCATGTGTCCGGTATGGACCCGATAAAAAATGGTGGGCGAGACAGGACTCGAACCTGTGACTTCTACGATGTGAACGTAGCGCTCTAACCAGCTGAGCTACTCGCCCTCTGAAAGGCCGTATATCGTACATCGTACTTCGTACTTCGAAAAGCAAAATAATACGTTTTTTACGATGAACGAAGTACGAATGACGAAGTACGGATTTATTTCGGATTTGACCGGGATACAAGCCAATGATAAATTCTGGGATACACTTCGTCCTGCGCCCGCTTGCCGATAATCAAATCGTTATGTCCGTAATCAGCTTTAGCCCCGTGAAGCGTGGACATTTCCAGGTAAGTTTTATCCTGCGAGCCGATTCTCCGGTAGCCATACCGGACACTTTCCGGATCGGAAATATTATCCACTCTGCCGGAGACGAACAGCACCGGATTTTTCACAGTATTCAGATTTTCTGCGTAATTAATTTTTCCGTCCGACGAGAGAAAATATTCTTCTCTGAGCATCAAAATAAACTGATCCATTACACCCGGAGAAATATTTTCCGCAACGTGATTGTAAAGCCTGGAAACTGTACGCGGATCGGTATTCTCTTTAGAATAAAACAGCCCCGCGAAAGGATCCTGAATGGCCCCGCCGAAAAGAACGTAGATTTTTGTCATCGCTTTCTGGTTGATCAGCAGGCCGAAATCGATGATAAGTTTCTTTTTTTCGATAAAATCGAGCGAGGCATTGTGGGGTTTTAAATGAACGGTTCCGGCCCCCAGAGCCGCAATATTACCGATCTCCTCCGGACGTGCGGATGTCTCCAAATAAGCCAGCACAATCAGCGCTCCCATGGAATGCCCCACCCAATCTACCTGGGACGCTCCGGTGACTTCCTTCACTTTGGCGATAATCGCCGGCACATCCTGATGAATATGATCATCGATAGTCCAGCTGATTTTATCCGCATCCAGACTGACATTTTGCAAATCGTCGGCCCTAAAATTGAACAGATCCCGCCACGCCGTCCACCCCGTTTTCGTGCTGCGTCCCGAGCCCCTCAGGGAAACGGACCATACATCATAACCCCGGCCGGCCAAATATCTTGCAAAACTGCGTTTGTTATCGATATCCCAAAAATAGGCGTTGTAGCCCATTCCGTGGCACAAAATAACGGGGTTTTTATATTTAATATGGTTCTTCTGGTAATAGCGGTGCAGAGTTAACGTCCAGTTATCCGAGGTTTTTACGTAATGGGTTTCCTGAAACGTCTGCGGGGTTTGATCGATAAAAGACAGAACAGCGCAGCCTGAAAATTGCAATACGAGTAAGATAAGCAGTATATTCTTAATGACAATTTTCATATTAATATAAATTATACCTTATATTATCCGCTTTAAACGGGGATTAGGCCGGTAGCGCCTTCCCACCTTGGCGCAAGGCTTGCCTTCCACTAAGACAATATCCGCCGTAAAATCGATACGATCGCGATAAAACCAGGATCCTATTCCCACCGAATCATAAGGCACTTTGAGACGGTTAAATTCACGCAATTTGTCCGCGGTGAAGCCTCCGCTCACCATTATTTTTACCCGGTGGAATCCTTCCCGGTCGAGCGCCTTGCGGACATTACGGACCAGATCCGCCGAAACACCCCGTCCACCGCGCGGAGGAACGGATCTGTCTTTCATATTCTCCGCGGTGTCCAGCCTGACTCCGGCAAGATTTTTTCCGAGTTTTCGCGCAACTTCCAAACTGGTTTTGACACAATCATTCTTGAAATCGACTAAGGCAAATACTTTATCTCCGAAATGTTTATAAAATGCCCGGCAAGATGCCGCCGTATCCCCTTTGAATGACGCGATCAAAGCATGAGGAATAGTTCCTACACTCTTAACGTTCATCCAGGCTGCATTGGCATCGGTTGAGACCCCTGCGCAGCCTCCGACGAGCGCGGCATACCCGTCCCCCTCCTGCATCAGAAAATGATCAAAGCGGGCGCCGAAAAAAATGACCGGCTTTCCTTTAGCGGCTTCCGCTGCTTTTCTGACATTGGATGCCACAGCCGTACGTCTCGATAAAATGCCCAAATATACTGTTTCATATACGGCAAAGTCCGCATAATTGCCCTCTAGAGTCATCACGGTTTCCCACGGCCTTATCCGGTCGCCGTCTTTTAGCGCCTTGACCTTCACTTTGCTCCTATTTCCCAGGCATTGTTTTAACAGCCATTTTGTCTCTTCGACGCCGCAAAGAATTCCTTCCTGTTTGCAGAAAACCTGCATCAGCACATTTGTATTTTTTTTAAGACCCCGAAGGACATCGCGGCTTTTCACAAAATAGACGTCCGTGAAGTATCCTTTTTTTAGCAATACGGCGGGAAGCTTCATAAAATTTTTGCCCCGAAAATTTTCTTCATCCGGCTTAAGGCATAACGGTGATTTTTCAAATCGAAATCCGAAACGCCTTTTTTGTAGATGCAAACCGGTATTTTTCTATGAAAGAGGGCGGATACAGTTTCCATGATACAGATGGATGTGCACACGCCGGTTACATGAACCTCGCTGATTTTAAGCTTCCGGAGCGCTTGCTCGAGCTTGGGGTTGGAAAATCCGTCATAAAACCGCTTCTCAATGACAATATCGCTTTTTTGAGGAGGAAGTTCGCGAATAATCCGGGATCCCGGCTTCCCCTTCATCGCATGCGGCGGATAAATTTTCAGCTCGTAATCGCCGGGACGATGCGCATCGCAGACAAAAATAACCGGTTCGCCTTTTTTGCGGAATTCTTTAATTTTCCGGGAAACAAAAGGAATGATGTTTTGGGAATGCCTGCCGCAATAAAGCACGCCCTCCGGTCTTAGAAAATCGTTCAACATATCATTGACCAAAAGGACCCGTCTTTTTTTCATCAGGCTCACCGCCTATTCTGCTTCGCCGTGTCGCTTACGCGCACGGCTTCGCAGAAATTCACTCATTATCTTTCGCTCACGTTCCTGCGTAGCTCAAGACACGAAAGTGCTTGAGCGAAGCAGAAACTATTCCCTGCCGATATACTCTCCCGTTTCGGTATTGACCCGGATCACGCTTCCTTCATCGATAAATATCGGAACCTGTATCTGCATCCCGGTTTCAAGCGTCGCAGGCTTCATATTATTCGACACGGAATCCCCCTTCACCCAGGGAGGCGAAGAAGTGACCTTCAAAGTGACTTGCTTGGGAAGCTCAAGAGAAATGGGTCTTTCGCCATGAAACTCGATTTCAATCTCCATGTTTTCTTTCAGATAATTTTTGGCGTCACCCACGATATCTTCACGCAGGGCGATCGTATGATAATCGTCGAGCTGCATAAAATGAAAACCGTCCTGATCCTTGTAGAGAAACTGCACTTTCCGTGACTCCAGATGCACCATTTCCATTTCTTCCGTGGAGGAAAATTTGTTTTGTAGAATCTTACCGGTGCGTGCATTCCGGAGTGTCAGCTGCACAAAAGCCCGCTTATTACCCGGAGTGAAATGCACAAAATCCAACACCATGTGTATTTCATTGTTGTACATGATCGCCATACCGCGTCGTAAGTCATTAGCCTGCATTGTTTTCGTTTCCTCCCCTGCAATTATTGTAACATCATAAAAGAAACCATTCTTCCGTCGCTCGCCGGATCACGGCGGTAAGAAAAGAAGTCCTCCGGCTGGCAAAACGTGCACAAATTTGTGTCGAAAATTGATTCCGCCGGAATGTTCAGGCCGATCAATTCCCGGGTTAAATAGGCCGGCAAATCGAAATGAAACTTATTTCCCGCGGACGTCATGTATGCTTTAAATTCCGGAACATAATCCGGCTCAAATTCATAGCAGCATGATCGGATTGAAGGTCCCAAAAGCGCCATGAGATTTTCCGGTTTCACCCCGAACCGGAAAAACAATTCCCGCACCGTCTTGGCAGCGATACCGAGCCGTGCGCCCTTCCAGCCCGCGTGAACAAGACCGATCGCAGATGTCACCGGATCAAACAAAAACACCGGAACACAATCGGCCGTGCGTACGGTAATAATCACATGTTTATCCCGCGTAACGAGCGCGTCCGTCGCGGGAATTTCGCGGGATGCTCCGCGTTTTACCCATGCGATCTTGTCTCCGTGCACCTGATTCAAACTCAGTAAATTTTGGCCTGAACCCGCGATTCGCCTGACAAAATCCGTCCGGTTCTCGCAGTTTTTCAAAGTCATCCCGGACAGAACTTTTCCGGGATCAAAACAATCGAACTGTAAATGGGAAGGAAATTTCCTGACAAAACTTGAAACACTTGCCTGAGAACTCATGATTTCGATGCGGGCATTCCCTGATTCGGATCAAAAAGATTTTCTTCGATGAGAACCGCCTTTGCCTTTTCATTCAGCGGGTCCATGTTGAAACGCTTGCGGATCGCGCCGTCATTCAAATAGTTATTCAGCGCGATAAAAAGCATCCCCTGATCCAGCGCCAAATAACGGAAGGCCACGGTTCCGGTTTCGGGATTCACAGCATCATAAAATCCGTATTCGCCGTAAATATTGTAGCGCTCAATCAATCTGCGCATATTTGTGATCACAATTTCAGGGGCAACTTCCAGAGCAAGGACGCTTGCGTGCGGGGAAACCGCACCCGCTTTATACCCCTTCGATCCCATCGGCTTTGCGCCGTATTCCGAATATCCGCCTTCCGGAATCGCTGAGGGACTCATGCCCCAAACCGGATATTTCAGTTCCCCGAGCGTATATAAAATGTGTCCTTCCACATGACGGCGGTCATTCGCCCCGAGGCTTTCGGGCGCGTAACCGTATTCGTCCAGTACCATCGCAGGCATCAGCGCCTCAAAGAGCGATCCTCCCCAGCTCGGAACATATTTCAATTTTTTCCACTCGTAATATCCGTCGTAATATTCCACGCCCAAAACCTTTTTCTTTTTCCGGTTAATCGGCTCCATGAATTGCCAGGCATAATTTTCCGGAAAAGTTCTAAATGTGTTAAACCAGTGCTCGACGGGAACCTGTCCCAGTCCGATCGCGATATAGCTGCCTGCGCGGCTCTCCGAATAAAACGCGCCGTAATGATAATCCGCATACTGATTCATATGGGCGTAATAGCCGTGAAACATTTGCCGCTCTACGGGATCGTAAAAATATCCGAAATTGAACTGCTTCAAATAATCTTCACAATCCTTTCCGGCTTCCTGCGGGAAAGCATTTTTAGCGACAATTAAACCTGCCGCCAGCCAGCTTGAATCAACGAAAGAAACGAAATAGGATGTTTTCTCAAGCGTTGTTGTATCGTAATAGTTGTATGGAAAACCGCTCTCGTGATGCTCCAGCTTTCTCATCGTGGCAATTGCCGATTTAATCCGGTTAACCGCATCCTCTTTTGTGATAAATCCCAGGTCAAACGCGGAAACAACTACCATAAAATAGAGACCGACATTCGTGATGTTCGTATAGTCTCCGACCCATCCATCCTCAGCGATCGGCTGCTCTTTACCGAGCTGAATCGTATCCAGCACCAGATGATGCTCCTTATCCACCGCCTCATCAAAAAAACGCCATGTGTCCCGTGCGACTTCCATGAGAAATTCGCGGTCATCTTTCGGAAATTCTTTTTTCAGCAGCGTTTGCCCGGGATAACCTTTGAGGCGGGCGGCGAGAAATTTAGCGAATTCCACGCCTTCGATTTTTGTCGGCGTTTTTTCAATTTTCCGCTCCGGAGACTGAATCGCATTCGGACCCGGATTGCCGGTTTTGGTGAACTTGATGTTGTCAACGTAAAGAATTCCTTCTTTTTTGTCGACCCGGCGGTCTTCAAAAACAATCACGAATTCATCCAGATTGGCAAAGGCAATGGCCGGGTTCTTCCAAACTTCTGGATTGGCAAAATCAAGAAGGCCGGTGAAACTGTTGAGCGGAATGCTGACATGTTTCCAGTCACTGCTGACGTCTTTTACAACATACGTCCCTTTTAGCTTTTCAACACGTTCCTGATCTTTGAATTTTTTGATTTCGATTTTAAAAACGCTCGTAGCGCCTTTTGTCGCGTCCGCTTTCACGTCAAACTCAAGATGATCGTATTGCGAGGCATCCAGATTTTTAAGCTTGGTCCAGAATCCGTTCGAGGAAGGCTCCGGGGAATCCACATCGTAAACCAGCTTCAGAGAATATCCTGAACCCGTCAGCCCCGGTACGGGCTCCACCTCGGGAAATGCGTCTGCCGTATCATCTTCCGGATCGACGTCCCAGGCTCCGCTTTCCCCTCCAAGATTATTTTCCAGCATGCCGGTCTCAAAATCATGAATCATAAGTTCAATGGAACCGGAATCCGCGACCGGAGATTTTGTTTCGCCCAAAAGCACCGAAACCGGTGACAAGAAAATGAACAGTATTGAAGTAAATAGAGCGGTAAAACGCATTTTCATTGAATGCATAGCAAACTCTCCAAATAGCTTGGTATTCATGAGTTAGAGGACAGGCAGTATAACGAAATGAAGGGATTAAGTAAATTTCTTTAACTTATGGTAGGTCAAAGGACCCAAAAAGCCGGTTTGGGGCAACTTATACCGCTTCTGAAAAGCCTTTATGGCATTCACAGTGTCCTGAGTGACAACACCGTCAATTTTTCCGGGGTTATATCCGGCCCTTTTTAGAGCCCGCTCTAAAGCAAACATGCGCTTTCTGTTCCAGTGCTTCGCGTTCTGATGCACCTGAGATGTCTGAGCCTTCAGACTGACCCGCTGATAATAGTCCAGCAGGATTTTCAAATCCCTCCAGGGACGGAGACTGCCCATGATGGCCACCATCAAATCCCGGTTCCGGTAATTGATGCGCCCGACGAAGCAATGAAGCGCACGGCGGGTAAAACCGGTTTTACCAATGATAGGACGCGAATCCTTCCAAAGCATTTTATTGTGATTTTTGAGATTAAACCTTCTGCCCTGAGAACTTGAAATAACGGTGCGGCGCGTAGCAAGCGTCTGAATGACAAAAGGGTGTTTGCGGGCTTCATTCATCATCAGCGCCAAATCATAAGTCGTGGAATACTGGGCATCCGCCGGAAGTCCGTGAGGGTTAACAAAATGCGTATTTCTTGCCCCGATCTGTCTGGCTTTAGCATTCATTAATTTAGCAAATCCCGCTTCAGAGCCGCTGATGTGATGCGCAAAAACGGCAGCCACGTCATTCGATGATGAAATCAAAAGCGCTTTCAAAAGATCTTTCACCCGGAAAGTTTCTCCGGGCCGCAAATAAAGCTTCGTTCTCGGGACATGAGATGTGTCTTTGCGCACGGTAATCCGGCTGTTCAAATTCAGTTTGTCCAGCACCACCAATGACGTGATAACTTTCGTCGTGCTGGCCGGAGGGCGGCGCGCATGCGGAGTTTTGGAAAATAGGATCCGGGATTCGGCAGGGTCATAGACCACAAGCGATCTGGCGGTCAGATGGGCCGCGCTAATCGCCGCTTCCGCTTGAGGCATCGGCGTAATCAAACCGGTTAGGATAAAAAATGAAATTCCGAAGGACAGGATTTTTCGAGTCATAGCTATAAGATTTTCGGCAAAAAGGGGTCAGGTCTTAACTTTGAACTTCTTATCATCAGTAAAAAGTTAAAAGTTAAGACCTGACCCCTTTTAGACATAAACTCTGAAATCAATGGCGGGGAAAATGTTGTCTTTTGCTTCTACTCCGGAAAGCCATCCCTCATCAATGGTAGAATTCTTAATGTCTTCATAAAGCCGGGTGAAACAAAGAATATGGTCTTTAGTGCGCCGCTGGGCATAAGGCACCATTGTTCCGGTTTTCATGATAAACGCCCAATCGCTGGATTCAGCCAGCAAAAGCTCCCTCGCCGCCTGATTCAGCGCGCGCGTAATTAACCCGTTCTGAACTTCCTTATACTTTACCGCCAGATCGTGCATCCGGTGGCTGGCTTCGTGGAGATGCCGGTAAATCCAGTCATTGCTTCCCTCCAGCCACACCTCGCTGTAGCCTTTGTAGCCCCAACTCGAATAGGACGGGACCAAAACCTGATTGCGCGGATATTCCTTCAGATATTCCCATCCGGTCGTGAGCTGAATGATTTGGGAGTCGAAATAAATTTTTTTCAGCAGAAACTCCAGAAACTGCGGGCCCTCATACCACCAGTGTCCGAAAAGCTCCGCATCATAAGGCGCAACAATAAGCGGTTTTCTGTCCATATGATCGAAAAGAAATTCCACCTGCTTTTCGCGGTTAAACATAAAATTACCCGCATGCTCCGCGGTTTTTTCATAGGCCCGGTGAGGGTCATAAAGTTCTTTATGGTTGGTATGCCCCGTTATTCCGTAATACTTGATTCCCGTCCCGATGCGGATTCCATCGGGATGAATATACGGTTTGATATAGTCGAAATCGAGATCATACCCGATATCCCGGTAAAACTCGCGGTAAACAGCATCCCCCGGATATCCCTCTTCCGCGCTCCACACCTGTTTTGAGGACTCCATGTCCCGGCTGAACGCGGCCACCCCGCTCGGACAATAAACCGGCGCGAAAACTCCGTATTTCGGGCGAACCGAACCGTGAAGAATCCCGTGAGTTTCCATAAAGAAATATTGAATCCCGTTCTCGGCGAGCACCTCATCGATTCCGGGATTATAACCGCATTCGGGAAGCCAAATCCCCCTCGGGGCCCGGCCAAAACAGGATTCATAATGCTCCTTGGCCACACGGATTTGAGCGCGGACGGATTGAGGCACCGTTTCCATCAGGGGCAAATAGCCATGGGTTGCGCCGCAGGTAATAATATCGAGTTTCCCGAGATCCTGGAATTTTTTGAAGGCGGTCAGAAGATTTCTGGAATATTTATCTTCAAAAACGTACCGGTCATTTTTGAATTTTGCGTGATACATTTCGGCAAGCCGGCGGAAGCGGTCATCATGACGGTTGCGTTCGATTTCTTTTCCCGAAAGTTCAATGAGCCTGTTCAAGTGGGATAGATAGCGGTCCTGCAGCAATGAATCCGCCAGCATGGCGGCAAGCGGCGGCGAAATTGTCATCGTAATCCGGAAATCGCAGCCTTCATTAAGAAGCCGGTCGAAGGCATCGATCAGAGGGATATATGTTTCCGTGATGGCTTCATAAAGCCAGTTTTCTTCGAGAAAATACTCATGCTCGGGATGGCGCACGAACGGCAGATGAGCATGAAGCAGAAGTATGAGATAGCCTTTTTTCATATTTTTATACTGGGCATTACGACCTTGAGGAAACAGCGCCGGACGAAAGCCATTTGCGGAAAAGAATTCCCTTTTTCACGCTCTCTACCAGTTCTGCCGAGCTTTGTCCGACTTTAAACCCGCCGGAAACCGCGTAAAGCAATTCAAAATCACGGCTCATCCATTGTTCATCGACAACGTCCGAAGGAACATCACGCGGGGTCCGGACAACGTTCGAACGCGCAATGAGATAAAAAAAACCGTTTTTATCCAAAACTCCGATATCGACCAAGAAACTCCTGTCCGGACGCCCGAGTTCCAGATACCAGTTTTTCGCGTCAAAATGAATGTCGACATCAAAGAAACTATTCGCATTCGATCCGTTAAAAATCTTATCCGTTACGTCATAAACCCTTAAGACAGCGCGGGGTCCATCGAGCTCTTTAAACCATTTATTAATCTGATTCATTGTTTCAGCGCTAAAATCCCAATAGGAATAGCACCAGTACGGGTCCCGCACCATGAGCACAATTTTTGTAACTCCGTAAGTTGACGGGAGCTCACCGCTGCCGGGAGACGGATGCATTTCCGGTCCGATCGCATGCATGGCGCTTTCCGAATAGGGGTGTACAAAACCGGGCTTTCCTTCTATTGATTCACGGGCTTTGAGGCGCACTCTGACTGAAAGCGGAGATTCAATTCTCGGAACCGGTTTTTTTGTTTTTGACGGGGATTTCGAACTGGTCTGGCTTTTCTTAATTTTCGAAATCAGCTGGGGTTTCGTAAGCTTCGACGCGTTGGGAATACGGAGCTTTTTGGCAATCTCAAGCAGTTCTATTTTATCAAGCCCTTCTAAATTCTTGGACATATTCGGGCTCCTCTGCTTCGGGAAGATGGCGGAAACGTCTTTATGCGAAAATAATTAAAAAGTATACAAAGTATCGGCAATCATTTCAAGGTATTGAACCGTGTGGGATGCACCCAACCGTGCTTATCCGCTAATTTCTATCATTTGTTTGGGGGTCATTAACCATTCTAGTGTAGCACATTGCCCGTATTTGAGATGATCCGCAGTCAACTTGGCCAGTCCCGCCTTCTTCATGTTGATGGAACAGTTTGATGATCCTGAAATCAGAACGGAAACCAGACCGCTTAAGTAAGGCTCATGCCCCACCAAAAGGATGCTTCCCGAGGAAGAATAGTTCTTGTTAATCTCCGCAATTAGACGCTTGGGATCCCCCCCTGAGGAAGCCAGATTTTCCGTTAACACGGGTTTTTTCTTCGTCTTGAAAACGTCCGATACAATATCCGCCGTTTGTTTTGTGCGGACATAAGGGCTTGAAAGAATGACGTCGAAAGAAAAACCCAGCTTCAGCAGTCCTGAGGCGATCGACTTCATCTTTTTCCTGCCCTCGTCAGTCAGAGGGCGCAGGCTGTCCGATTTGAATTTACGGGGGGCCGGGTCTTCCGCAATCGCATGTCTTAGAATATACAGTTCCATATGATATGATTTTAACAAATTAAAGGATAACGCATGAAGCCGGAACAGTATACCTCAAAACACTCGGGCCGTGAAATCGAATACAAATGGAAAGCGCGAGATGACCGGGACTATTCCCGCTTTCTTGAAGCCTGCCGGCGGCTGAAAGCAAAAATCTCAAAATCCAGAACGGTTTCCATTCACGACATTTACCTCGATACACCGGACAAGTTTTTCGGCAATTCCCGCACAAAATGCAGAATGCGCATGGCCGGCGGCAAATCAGAAATTACTTTCAAGAGCTTCGCTGAATCAGAAGCCGGTCTGGTTAACCGGTGCGAAAAATCCGTCCCAATCCCCCGTTTTAAATCGAAAAAATCCGCTCTGAAATATTGTGTGAATAAATATCTAAAACACGTTTTGGGCACATCCAAAATTGCGCCGGTTTTCCGGCTCGATAATCAGCGAACTTTCAATAAAATCCTGCTTCCCGGAAATATGGCGGCAGAATCATGTTTTGATGACGTAAAAATCTCGCGCGGCGCAAAAAAAGTTGAAATGAAGGAAATTGAACTCGAGCTCTTAAAAGGCGATATTCGCGGGCTCAAAAAATTCGCCTCAAAAATAACGGCGGCGGCGCGGCTTAAACCGGCTAAAACTTCAAAATTTTCTACGGCGATGACTCTGCTTTTTAGCGAGAGAAAAATACCCGCGGCGGTGAAACCGGGTTCTTCCAAATACCGCTTCACCCGGCATGATTCAATCCGGTTTGCCTTGAGGAATATTCTCAGAACAAATCTTGACCGCCTTAAAGAGAACGAACCGGGTGTTCGTATCAACATGGATCCGGAAGCGCTTCACGACATGCGTGTGGCTTCCAGAAGACTGAGAGCGGCGCTGAGACTCTTCAAAAAAATCCTTCCGGAGCCCTGTCAAAAAACAGCGCTCGAGCTCCGTTTTTTAGGCCGCGCGCTCGGCAAAAAACGCGATCTGGACGTTCTAGCGCGGGAAGTTCCCGCCTTTCTGCCGCAGGCGGTGATAGCGCATAAAAATATTCTCAAAATACTGAATTCCGGCCGCTATAAAAACCTTCTGACCGCGCTTGAACATTTAACAAATGAAAGCGTTTCTTCAGAGAAGAACGCCAAAAAATCGGCTAAAAAATTCCTCCGGAAATTCCTAAAACGGGCCATATTTCACGCCAGAACAATTTCGAAAGAGTCCTCCGATCCGGAATTACATCCATTGAGAATCGCGGTCAAAAAGCTCAGGTATTCACTGGAATTTTTTGAGCCTGTTCTCCCGCAAAAAACAAGCCGGCTCATCAGCCATTGCCGTGAAATTCAGGATATTCTCGGGGGACATCAGGACGCGATTTATGCGATTGAAACATTGTCCGCTTCTAAAATCAAAGGATCCCGGACCCTGACTCAAAAATTTATCAGGAGAAAAGAGGAATTTAGGAACCGTTTTTTTAGAAAAAGGAAGGATTTTTTACTTCGGCTTTTGCGGTTTTAGCACTTTTGGCGCGGATTTGAAAAGCTGGTCCTCCCGTTCCGCGGCCTTCTGACACAAATAATCCTGAACCCTGAACTTCCGGTGCTCGCCCGGTTCCAGCTTCAAATATGCGCCGTCAGTTTGTAATCTCCAGGCTTTGACATTGTCTTTAAAGTAAAGCTTGAGCAAATCAATCAGCTCGCCTTTATTTTCCTTGCTCTCTACCGGAAACATAATTTCAACCCGCCGGTCAAGGTTCCGCGGCATCCAATCAGCGCTGGAGAGATAAATCTCCTCATCGCCGCCGTTTGCGAAATAAAAAATCCTGGAATGTTCTAAAAACATATCGACAATACTGATCACATCAATATTTTCACTCAAGCCTTTAATGCCCGGCCTGAGACAGCAGATTCCGCGCACGTTCAACTTAATCTGGCATCCTGCTTGGGACGCCTTGTAGAGCGCGTCGATCATTTCCGGATCTACCAGCGAATTCATTTTCGCGATAATAAGCCCGGACTTCTCCCGCGCGCGCATTTCTTCCCTCCGGATCAGGCGAAGGAGCTTCCGCTTCAGGCCATAAGGAGCAATCTCGATTTTATTGAATGAAACGGGTTCGGAATAGCCGGTAATCACGTTAAAAAAAGCGGAAAGGTCGCTTGCCAATTCCTCATTGGATGAAAAAAACCCGATGTCGGAATAAAGCTGTGCGGTTTTTTCATTATAATTGCCGGTGGATAAATGCAGATAGCGGCGAATTCCTTCCGGCTCACGGCGCACCACCAGACAGGCTTTTGCATGCGTCTTGTACCCGGCAACCCCGTACAGCACGCTCGCGCCCGCTATTTCGAGATTTCTCGCCCATTTAATATTTTTTTCTTCATCGAAACGGGCCTTAAGCTCAACAAGCGCCGTCACGCGCTTGCCGTTTTCGGCAGCTCTCGCGAGCGCGGACACAATCGCCGATTCCTGGCCGGTTCTGTAAAGCGTCTGTTTGATCGCAAGCACATCCGGATCATCCGCGGCCTGGCTCACAAAACGGACGACCGGATCAAAAGAATCATACGGATGATGGACCAAAACCTCCTTTTTCTTGAGAAGATCCCAGAGATCATCCGCATTCTCAAAATCAGGAACGGCTTTAGGAACCCAAGACGGCCTTTTTAATTCCGGAAATGCGGGCACAAATGCCAGATGTGAAATCGTCTTCAGATCAAACCAGGAATTAATCCGGCACACTTCCTCATCGCCGATATTCAGCTCACGCTTCAAAAAATGAACCATTTTCTCGGGCGCTGAAACTTCAAGCCTTAGAATATTGCTTTGCCTTCTCATACGGAGCGCCTCGGTCATCACCTTGGCGAAATCTTCATCCTTTTCCTCGTCAAAAGTCATCTCCGCTCCGCGCGTCAGGCGGGCAAGCCCCTGGCTTTTAATTTCGCATCCGACAAAAAGCTCCGAGGCAAAAAGCGAAACGATGTCTTCGATCAGAATAAACGGATAGCCGCTTTCAGACGGGAGCGTCACGATTCTCGGAAAATTTTTCGGCATTTCAATGACAGCGAATTCTTCCTGTTGGCGGCCGGGCTTCATGACGCCTGCCACCGCGTAAAGACTCATGTTCACAAGCGAAGGCGCGGGTTTTCCTTCGCATATGGCAATAGGGGTTAAAACCGGAAACAGCTCTTTGCGGAAAAAATTCTTGAGATACTCTTTCTGCCTTTCATCCAGCGCCTGAAGCGGAACACGCACGATTCCCGCCTTTTCGAGCTCCGGAATAATCGTATTTAGGAAATAATCATTTTGGCGGGAGATGATTTCATAAGCCTTATTGCGTATTTTCGAAATTTTGCCGCTTTCATCCTCCTCAAGGCTGGCCATACGCACCATAAAAAATTCGTCAAAATTGGAGCTGACGATTCCGATGAATTTCAGGCGCTCCAGGAGCGGATTCGTGGGATCCATAGCCTCGGCAAGCACCCGGGCATTGAATTCCAGCCAGGACAGTTCCCTGTCGAAAAGTTTCTCTTTCGTTTCTTCAGCCATGACAGTCATTGTCACGATTTGGGAGGATTCCCCTGTTTGAGTGAAATCGTTAAGCCGAATATTTCGGTAAACATATCGGATTTCTTCCCTATCGCGTCCCTTTCCAAAGAGATATCTCCCGATTCCTCGGGCACCCACAAAACAAATGAATTCTCCCCGCGTTCCAGCTGAAAATTCCTCACCTTTTGCGTATGACTTTTATCTAAAGCGTCGGCAATTCTCAAAATCGCGGAGAGCTTTGAAACAACGGCCCTGTCAGACTTGGGCAGCGACATATAATTGATATGCGACGCCTGAGGTCCGGACCGGCGGTGATAGCGCACAACGTTGGAAATAATGTTCTTATCCAGCTTTCTGAGACCGAATATTTCGGATGCGTCAATCAAATAGCTGGAATGTTTGTGATGGCCCGCCGGGGAAATGTACATGCCGATATCATGAAGAACCGCGGAAACCTCCAGAAGCAGCCTCTCGCGCGCGCCAAGGCCGTGATCTTCTTTCATTAAATCGAACAGTTTGATGGCGTTGGAGGCGACGCAAAGCGCGTGGGGTCCGTCATACATGTATTTCCTGCCCAAGCGCCGGGCAGAATTAATGACCTGCTTGGCGACATCGGTGCGTTTATACCCCGAAAGAAACTGGGCTAATTCAAGCATCAGCCCCTCCCGGATGCTCACCATCGGCACAATGATGTTTTCCGCTTTGGTCTCAGCCAGGAAATTGGAATAAATAAGAAGCGACGGATACAGCGTTTCGGCTTCCGAATAAGCAATCCCGTACTTATCCGAAATCTCGTCCGCTCCGAGTTTCGCGAGCCCGTCGACAAATTTCAAAAAAGTCATCTTATCAACGACCACATAATCTTCCTTTGATTTTTCCACGAGCTGGCGAGAAACGAAACGCATGTCTCCTCCGACCGCGATAAAAGTATCGATATCGCCCAAGTTGTACTCCCGGCCGGCATATTGAGCGATATCCCGGATGCTGCGTTTCAGAACGCGCTGCATTTGTGCGGATTCTGTTTTTCCGGCGACGGCCTGCTCCGGAAGACGGATGGACCCGATCGAAAGTGTGCGCGTCAGCTCCACCTCGCCTTTGTTTAGGATGATCACTTCCGTACTGCCGGACCCCACCTCGATAATCAAACAACTCTTGTTCTGGAATTCAAATTCCTCGCCGAGCGCATGCTCCACCGCGATCAATTCCAGGCGGTTTTCTTCGGGGCCTTCAATCACCTCGACATCAATGCCCGTACGCACAAAAATCTGATCGATAAAATTGTCTCGGTTGGCCGCCTCGCGTACGGCGCTGGTGGCAATCGCGTGAACGTTTTTAACACCGTAATTGTCCAGAACCGATTTGAAATTCTTAAGCACTTCCAGGCCTTCGCGCATCACCGAATTGCTGATGCGTCCCGAAGTAAAAACGTCTTTGCCGAAAGCTACTGGTTTTTGCAGGTTTTCAATGGGACGAATCTCAAACTTCGATCCGATTTCGGCAATGACCATGCGGATCGCGCTCGATCCGATATCGATCACCGCTACGGTTTGCTTTTGAATCGTCGTTTCAGCCATATCAGTCCATTAAATCGACGGCGAGTTTCGCCGCGCCTTTCACGATTGAATAATCTTTGAGCTTGGCTTCCTTGACAACAACATCTTTCACGAGATTCGGCATCGCATACTGATGCATGGCCTCTTCCGCCTCGGGCACAATGATCCTTCCCATGGCTTCCACCACGCCGCCGCCCAGCACGAAAATTTCGGGATTGAGAATATTCACAAGATTGGCCATCGACACGCCGAGTATCCTGGCTTTGTTTTTAACCAGCGTTCTCACCATTCCGTCACCCGCTTCAATCGCAGCTTCCAGAGCGCCGCTTTTAATCTTTGAGATATCCGTGCCCGTCATTTTCAGCAGTTTCCCGGCCTGATTTTTCACGGCCAAAACAGCCGCCTCAGCGGCAATCGCGGGCCGTCCGATTTCTGTTTCAAGGCATCCCCTTTTTCCGCAGCCGCACTGCGGTCCGAGCGGATCCACAAGCGTATGCCCGATTTCGCCCGCTGCGCCGTGCGCGCCGTGATACAAATCCCCGTTCAAGATCAATGCCCCGCCGATACCCGTTCCAAGAAAAATTCCGACAATGTGTTTATAGCCCTTTGCGGCGCCAAACTGATACTCGCCGTATAGTCCTGCGTTAACATCATTCTCAAGGAAAACAGGCACGCCGAAATACTTGCGGAGTTTTTGCCGGAGGGAATAGTTTTTCAGAAATCCTATATTTGGCGAGGAAATAACCGTTCCCTCTTTGGAATCTATAATTCCGGGACAACCGACCCCGATCGTCCGAACTTGCTCCAGGTCCACCTTGCCGTCCTCGAGAACCTGAAAAACACTTTCAACGATGGCATTGAAGAAATACTTTTCGCCTTTTTCAACCTGCATTTTCGTTTTTTGTGTGGAAAGGATGCGGAAGTTTTTATCGAGGAGGCCGGTGAGCATTTTAGTGCCGCCGAGGTCAATACCGATAATATATTTACGTTTGTCCTTCTTTTTTTTCTTCTTGGCCATACCTCACCCGTAGAGTTTAAGCCCATATAACTTCAATAACAGCAAGTAGTTAAATTATAGCTGATGAGTGGTCTGGAAGGAATAAAAAGCCGGTTTATTCTTTGTTTTCAATATGATGCCGGACTTCCTTGCCCTGCTTCATATAGATGACGTCTTCGGCGATATTGTTGGCCAAATCGGCAATCCGCTCAAGGTTGTGGGCAATGATGATATGGCTCATGCCGGTTCTGACAATTTCAGGATTGTTTTCCATGAGCCGCTCAACTTTCGCGTTGACCTCGTCATTATAAGCGTCTACTTCGTCATCACGCCTAAGCACGCTTCGGGCTAGTTCAACATCTCCTGCGACGAATGAATCCAGGGCATCTTTGACCATACTTTGAGCAGACTGAGCCATCTCGGGCAGATGAATGCTTTCTTTGATGGGGGGGTCTTTGAGAATGCTCAGCGTTCTTTCGGCAATATTAACCGCGTGATCGCCCATGCGCTCTAAATCTGTGTTGATTTTTAATATCGAAGTAATAATCCGCAAATCGACGGCCATTGGCTGGCCCAAAGCAAGCAAACTATGCCCCGAATCATCAATCTCGATTTCCAGCTGATTGATGACCTGATCTCCGGCAATTACCTGATTCGCCAAAACATTGTCGCGTTTACGCAAAGCCTGAATCGCTTTGTCGATTGTTTCCTCGACCAGTAAACCCATCCGCAGCAGTTTTTGCTTCAGATCTTTAAGATCTTCGTGAAAATGTCTCTCCATGGTTCATCCTTATCCAAAACGGCCTGTGATGTAATCTTCGGTTTCTTTTTTATCGGGAGTAGTAAAAATTTTCTTGGTTTCTCCGAATTCTACCATATTTCCCAGATAAAAATAACTGGTGTAATCGCTCACCCGCGCAGCTTGCTGCATATTATGCGTCACAATCACCAAAGTATAATTTTTCTTCAGTTCGTGAATCAATTCTTCGATTTTTCCCGTTGAGATCGGATCCAGAGCGGAACAAGGCTCATCAAACAGAACCACTTCCGGATTAACAGCTAGTGCACGCGCAATGCAGAGGCGCTGCTGCTGGCCTCCGGATAAACTCATGCCGGGGCGGTTTAACTTGTCCTTAACCTCATCCCACAAGGCGGCTCTTTTTAAAGAAGCTTCCACTACTTCGTCCAGAATGCTTTTTCTGGTCATTCCGGTCAGCTTCAACCCGGCAGCGACATTATCATAAACCGAAAGAGTAGGAAAAGGATTAGGCCGCTGAAAAACCATCCCGACTTTGCGCCTCAACTCAATGAGATCCACAGAATTCCTATAAATATCCTCTCCGTCCAGCAGCACATTTCCCTCAACCCTAGCATGAGGAACAAGCTCATGCATCCTGTTTAAACAGCGGATAAAGGTAGATTTACCGCATCCGGAAGGCCCGATAATTGCCGTAACCTGCTGAGTATAAATGTTTAAATTTATTTCCTTCAGCACCTGCATCGGGCCAAAAAAGGCATTTAACCGGTTTACCTTGATTCTGATCTGCTTTTCACCCATACCCGTATCGCTTCTGACCTCTTTTTGAAAATTACCGGTTTTTTGCACATTGGAAGCGGTTATCATATCAGATTCCTCTAGTGATGCACTTGATACTTTGATTTTGTCAAGAGACGGCTCGTAAGCGTTAAGCCAAACACAATCGCAATTAAAACCAGGGCACCCGCCCAAGCCTGCCTGTGCCAGTCATCGTAAGGAGCAATAGCATACGCAAAAATCTGCAAAGGTAAAGCGGCGATTGGTTCATTCAGACTATGGCTCCACCATCTGTTGCCGAAAGCCGTAAAAAGAAGCGGAGCGGTTTCTCCGGCAACTCTAGCAATGGCCAAAAGTATTCCTGTCATAATGCCGGACATGGCCGTTTTAAGAACAATGCTAAATGTGGTTCTGAAACGGCTGATTCCCAGCGCCAAAGCGGCTTCCCGAAGCGTAGTCGGAACCAGTTTTACCATTTCCTCGGTGGTTCTTAAAACTGTGGGAATGAGCATAAAGCCAAGCGCAAAAGCGCCGCTGATGGCTGAAAAACTTTTCATCGGAAGCACAAGCAGAGTATAAGCAAAAATTCCGATGACGATTGAAGGAACTCCGGTGAGCACATCCGCGGTAAAACGAATGATCGATCCTAATTTTCTGTTTCCAAATTCCGCGACATAAATGCCTCCAAGCACGCCTACCGGAATAGCCCACAGACAAGCCATTCCAACCAGCAGCAGCGTGCCCGCAATCGCATTCGCCATGCCTCCGCCCTCTTCGCCCACCGGCTTTGGCAAATGGGTAAAGAAATCCAGGTTGATGCTGCCCAAACCTTTTGAAATAAGATAAATCAATATGCTGATTAATGGAACAATAGCCGCGATTGCACAGAAAAATGTCGCAGCAACCATGACGCTGCTGAAAATTTTCCGCACATTGTGCGTCATTATCTGCCTCCCCTTGCCGTCCGGGACACAGACCACACAAGAGTCCTTGCAACGATATTCAAGATCAGAGTGATGATCAAGAGAATGAGCCCCGTTTCCATCAATGCGGAAGTATAAAGATTGCTGGTTGCTTCGCTGAATTCATTCGCGATCAAAGACGCCATTGTATAAGAAGGAGCAAAAAGCGACAGGGATATGTCATGCCGGTTGCCAATCACCATCGTCACCGCCATCGTTTCTCCCAAAGCGCGTCCCAAACCTAAAAGAACCGCGCCAAGCAAGCCTGAACGGCTGGGCGGAAGAATGGCCAGCCTCACCATTTCCCAGCGGGTCGCGCCAAGGCCGAACGCCCCTTCTTTCATGGAAATCGGAACCGTCAAAAATACCTCCCGGGAGATAGAAGATATTGTCGGAATAATCATAATCGCTAAGATAATGCCGGCCGCAAGCATTCCTACGCCATAGGGAGGTCCCTGGAAAAGAGGCAGAAAACCAAAATATTTTCCCAAAAAAGGTTCTACAACGGTTCTCAAAACCGGAACCAAAACGAATATTCCCCAGAGTCCGTAAATCACACTGGGGACGGCGGCCAAAAGTTCAATCAGCATGCCTAAGGGGCTGCGAAGCCAGGAAGGCCCGAGTTCGGCGAGAAAAATAGCGATTCCAAACGATATGGGAACGGCAATCACCAAGGCTAGAATGGAAGAAACCAGCGTGCCATAAATGATGGGAAGTATCCCGTATCTTTCGGCTACCGGATCCCATTCGGACGTCCAAAGGAAAGACCATCCGAATTCTTTGATGGAAGACCAGGAGGAAGTAACAAGAATGACAACAAGAAGACCCGCCAAAAACACAAGCGACCACGCAAAAACTGCGACCATTGCTTTAAAAAAAGGGTCGGAGAAACCCTGTTTTCTTGTGCTTTTGGCGGTTAGCAGAACCTGATTACTTTCCAACTTCGATTTCTGAAAGACGCTGTTCAATTTTTTCTACCATTTGTTCCGGAAGCGGCGCGTAGAGCAGCTCTTTAGCGTATTTTTGACCATCACGAATGGCCCATTTCAAAAACTCAACAATGGCTTTTCCCTTAACCGCGTCTTTCTGCTTCTGGTAGACCAGGATCCAAGTAAGACCTGATATGGGATAAGCCTCAGCACCATCCGGATTGACTAAAGATATCCTAAAATCATCCGGCATGCTATCTAATTTTCCCTCAACGGCTTTCGTTGTCGCGGCAAGACCCGGAGTAATAAAATTTCCTGACTTATTCTGAACCTCCCCATACGCCAAGTTATTTTTTTCCGCGTAAGCCAGCTCAACGTAGCCGACAGAATTCGGCGTCTGCTTTACGGTACCTGCTACTCCTTCATTTCCCTTTCCTCCAAGCCCCGCGGGCCAGTTAACCGATGTGCCCTTTCCAACGTTACTTTTCCAGGCTGAGGAAATGGAAGATAAATAATCCGTAAAAATTGCCGTGGTTCCGCTTCCATCGGATCTGTGAACCGGGATAATATCCGCTGAAGGCAGATTAACGTCCGGATTCGCTTTCGCAATTTCAGGATCGCTCCAATTTTTAATTTTTCCTAGGAAAATTCCCGCAATTGCCTCCGGTGTGAACTTAAGCCGCTGAGTCAATCCGGGAATATTATAGGTAATCACAACAGCGCCCGCAACGGTGGGAATATGAATCAGTTTGCCCGGAGCCTGCATCAATTGATCCCGGGTTAAAAAAGCGTCTGAAGCGCCGAAATCCACGGTGCGGGCGGAAATTTGCTTGATTCCTCCCCCCGAGCCGATGGACTGATAATTAAAAGCGACCGCGGGATTCACCTTTTGATATTCCGAAAACCACTTTGAATAAATCGGATACGGAAAAGTTGCGCCCGCTCCGTTAATCAGCATGGTTTTTTCTGCGATAGCAGGAGTACTGACGGCCAGCAATAGGCCCATCACTCCGGCAGTCATATTCAGAAATCTCTTTGAGATTTTCACTTTATTTCTCCTTTACCTGGTTGATAAATTTAGAACTTCCAAACTAAATCCAATTGGAATCTTCTCTGCTGCTGGTCGATGACTCCGCCCGTTCCCGCATTCAAGTTGTCCACAAAAAACATGGAACCCGCAAGAGTAAGGCTGTCTGTAATCATGTAAGCCAATTTAACAACATGTCCCTGCTTGCCTGAATGTCCCAAACCAAAATCACTGTCATTGAATGCTCCCACAACAGCATTAGCTCCGATATAACGGTATTCATAACGGGCTTCCCAGTCTCCCTTCAACTTAAGCTGCCCCAAACGGGTCCCGACAGACCAAGCGGTATTCGAATGCAAAATACCTCCGCCAGACTGATTTGCTTGTGTGCTGAGCGCAGGATTCACGGCAAAATCAAAAAAGAAGCGGGTGGGAAGGCCGTAAGGATAAATGGCAATTTCGTTATAAGCCTCGACCACCTGAAAATCCCGCGCCGCTAATTGAGAGCCACCCAACGAAGTCGGGTTGCCTCTGGCCAGACTGGTGCCGCCAATGAAAAAATTCCTGTTATTCGCATAATTGTCATAGTTGTAATAAGAAACTGCGGAAAGATAATCCAGCGGTCTCTCTAAAAACGGGGTGTAAAATACCGGATTAACACCAAATTGAAGCGCATAAAGCTGCGAATCTCCGCTGGCAACCGTTGCATTGGGAGAACCCAGGGTTGCGTCTTCATCGAGAATGAATTGGCCTGCGATAAAATAGGCTTTCAGGTTTAAGTTATCCGTGTCTATCAACCGGATATCTATTTTTTCATACGCTCCTTCCGGCTTAACGTCCCGGTCCCAAATTAATTCAGAAGAACCCAGTTCAAACGGATTGGTAAATTTTCCGCCCGTAAGTTCAAGCTTTTCTACAGGACCAATTTTTGCCCAATTCGGCGTATACGTGGCAAAAGCTTTTTCGATAAAAATGTCTTTGAAATTGAATAAGTTATCAAAAGTAACATTGGTTGAAGTCGGATCTACGTTGGTGCCGCCTACCTGCTCGCCCGAAGCCATGGCGAATCCTATCTTCATCTGATCATTGAATTTTTTCTCAAATCCGTATCTCAAGCGAAAACGAAAGCGGTTGCGCGGATCTGTTTCAGTGCGGTCACCGCTCGTAAAATCCTGCCCTTCATATCGAAGGCGCAAATCCCCGCTGAACTTGAGATCTTTGATCCATTTATTAGAACCGCCAAGGGCGATTCCTAAACGGTCCTCAAAATCTTTGTCGGTCATCACAGGAGCAGGGCCGCCGTCGGCTGCCTGAGGCGCAGATTCGCTCGAAGGTCCTTTGATTTCAAGCTGCCGGATTTTGCTATCCTGCTGTTCAATCACTTTTTTCATGTTGCCCATTTCCTGTTCCATTTCTTTCACCATTTTGGTGAGAACGGCAATCTGGTCCACATCCGCCCAGGCGGCTTGAGAAACGGTTACGGAAATCACACAGGCCAGCGCAAAAATTCGCTTTAATTTCATTGTTTTCCTCCTTGACGATTCCGAATCTACGATTTTTTGTTTATTGATTATTAATAGTCCTGACAGTATTTGACCAATTATATATATAAGGTATATAGAGCTTATGTAAACTTTGAGTAAACAGATGGAGGGTTATGCGGCTCTTGAAACCATCGCGGTCATGTTTTGGATTGAAACCAAATTACGGATCACCTGATCAATCAAAGGCTTAAGATCATTCAATCCGGACTCAGAGCGCTCCCAAAGCGAGCCGGACTCAATCAAATCCACCAGCGCAAAATCGCGGGACAACTCATTTTCATCAATCCGGTCATCAAATTCTTTCGAGAAAGCAGCGGTATCATAAAAATACCGCCGCGAAACTTTAATCGGAGAAACCTTACCCGCTTCTTTGCGGCTTGCGCTTACCAGTAAAATTTTGTCTGAAATAGAAAGTGCGTCGCCTCCCGTAACCCTCTCCACAAATTCTCGCGCGGATTCATGCTTTGTGCCGGCCGGTGAAAGGATTTGATTGATGAAAGTACCGAATCCGGAATTTACGCCGATTAACAAAGTCCGGCCATTTACCGAGCTTTTCACAGGGGGCGGAAGCGAATCAATATACTTTTCCATTTTTGATCTTCTTGCCTCATCCGCAGAAGAAAACACGATGAGTTTCGGGGAACTCTGAAGGATCAACTGCCTTAAAGCCTTGTTTCCCGCCAAAGACGCATCAATCATGACCAGCCCGGCGCCGGATTTTTTGCGGGAATCCGGAAATTTTATGAAATCTAATCCGAGATGAATTCGATCAAGACCATTGATCAGTCGTTTCGCCTGCGCCGCCGGAAGTGCGGACGGAAGAATGCTGTATGCAACACGGACAGCGGTTTCCAATCTTTGAGGATCACGGATCGGCACCGGCACAGCGGGCAGATCATCGGACTGGCGGACAACGGCCTCCCGCCGCAGACTTTCCGTCAACGCGGCTTTTTTTCCTTGGGTTTGAGTATGACCGAGTGATTGCGCCGAAGAAGCAGCATTTCCCTGAATATCCGATTTAGAAATCAGCGAGGGTGAAGCAACAAGAATTGACCGGTGCGGTATCGAAATCTGCACATCATAGTCATTCATGACTACCTGCTCAAAAAACTCAAATAACGCCGTATAGAAATCGACCGCATTCAGTTTCAAATCTGTCCGGACAAATTCGTCGATTCTCAATGACTGATAAGCACCCAGCCTCTTTTCGTCCGACTGTACTTTGAGAATGATCGGGATAAGAATATCCATTACATAATCCACTTTAAAACCATTCGGACCTTTCTTTCTTTTACCATTCATATCAACAAACACTTTTTTATAGAGCATATCGAGAAGCCGATTCACCCGCTTATATTTTCCGTTACTTTGATCCGTGATGATAACTGATTGGGCAAATACGGGCATTTGCCTGACCTGCCTGTTTCCTACATCCACATGATCTCTCATTTTTTCACGGCTTTTGGTTTCTTCTATCAAGTTCTTTTCATTTAGAAATTTAACGAACTTTCTCACATCGAATCCCGTTTCCAAGTCACCGAATACAACATCCATTTTGTTTTGTACCACCTCCTCAATGCTGGCCCTTGAACCCAGAAGAGTAATATCCCCTTCATTAATCACAGGGCCTACATAAAAGTTGTCAGTGGACATAATCATTTGGCCTGGTTTGTTTTTTCTCTGCATTTCCTGGGCAATTTTGTATGCATTGGCCAAAACCGCCGTCATAGTCGAAATGGGCTGATTATAGAGGCTTGCCTCAAAGGGCAACCCTGCTTTTCCGGAATCAACAGGAACAAATCCGTTATTGAAATCATTTGCCAATAGAGTAACCACTCTTAAATCCTCAAAGCTCTTTGAAAACACCAGCGGCTTTCCGTCGATATTCCTAAGGCCATTTCTCGACAAACCTTCCTGAATTTTTTTTCTTCCCGCGAGCCATGCTGCTCCGGAACCTCCGCGTTCGACGTTCTGCACGAACTCTACGGCAACGTCTTTCCTGAGCCACGGTTCTAAATGACCGGCTAAAATATTTTTCCTCGGGTCATTCAATTTTTCATCAACGATAACGACGATAACATCGACACTTCTTGGCCTCGAAGCCGCTTTTACCTCATCCTCAAGCGCTGCTATGGATTGTCTATATTCTATTTCCATCATTCTTTCTTGAATGGGTTCTCTCTTGCGGGCTTTCTCATAGATCTCAGTTCCTTCTTTCTCCCCGAGCGCAATTGCTGCTGTTTTTTGTTCAATTTTGAACGTTTTTGGAAAAAGCGCATCCATCCAGTTATCTAAAACGCTTTTCAATAGAGGAAAGGAGTGAATAGAAATACCTAAAATGACCCCGAAGATGTACGCGGGCCAAACATTGAACCAGTTAACAACGGTCCCCATATCTCTGGATTCACTTTGAAAATAGGGGAAAATTGACGGGAAAAACTGCACAAAAAGATAGAGTAATGGAGGTGCAAACGGCAGAAATCGCGTAATGAATTTGCGGATTTGCCACTCATTTTTAGCTCCGCGGGCATCTTCAGGCCGGACATCCCATTCGAAAATATCCAGCTTCTTAAAATATTCTTTCGTTTTATCAATCACTTCCCGGGAATACATATGCTTGTCAAACCTGTTGGCTTTATCTACCAGCAATTCAAGATATTTCTCAAACATCTTTTTTGAAAACCACTCCACGAATTTATAAGCATAAGCCACCCGGAGAAACCACCATCCAAACCGGTATATCCCGTTAAGAAATCTCCAGATAAACCAGGGGCTTTTTGATTTCGAACCGCCATAACCCGCGAGAATTTGGAGCGTAACGAGAGGATCCAGTAAAAGCCGGAATGCATTCGAATAATTCGCAATCAAATTAAATTCATTCATCATGTGAAAAAGTGTTTTCTTCCGCCTCTCATTCAGCTCGCCTTGCCCGGCTTTCCGTTGCCTGTGGAGGTACTCTCTGATCAGCTTTCCGCTGACGGTGGCATAAGTCATAATGTAACGGTGTCTCTTGGCAAGATTGGCGGATTTTCTGTCATGCCCTTTGCGAACCGTATCGTCCAAAGAAAATTTGTTTTTTTCATCGGTGATAATTTCTTTGGCGATATAAAGCATATGCTGGAAATCATCGGTGCTGACTTGTTCGCTTCTGAGCACCTTCTGCAGTCTCGCGTGCCATTTATCCAATCCCTTTCCTTTAATCAGAAAGGTTTTGAGCAGCTCATCCTGACTTTGGCCTGCGTCATCGAGCTTTTTCATGTCCATTTCCCGTTCGCGCGCAATTGCGCTGAGAGAAGATTCGATCGAGGCTCTCATATCCCAAAGCCTTTTCAGCATAATCACGAAAACATACAGAAAGAAGCCCAGCGGGAATGCGATCAAAAGGAGGGGAAAATATTCGAAAATTTTATCTTTGATAAGATTCAGAAAATTATAGGACGAAAAATGAGGCCGGACATTATCTAATACGTCCTGGCTCCCTTTCTCAATATGCCTCAAAAGATAGTTAAACTGTCTTGAATCCTGTTCCGAAAGCGCTCTTCCCTCCAGAAAATCTCTTAATATCAGTTCTGGTGAAGAATTGCCTGCGGCAAAAACCTGAATGCTTAATTTTTGTATCAACAGTTCGACCGCTTCCCCGGTCAGTCCCGGAATCACGGTGTCCTGATTTGTAAGCGGAATGTTCTCGAACAATAGAGTAATCGCACGAATTGCCGAACGCCTTCCGAGCTCCCTCCTGGCTGCTTCTCTCATTTCCAATTCCTGGAAGTAAGGGATTAATTCGCTGTAACGGCGGTCCGGCAGGTCCGACCCGGTGAGTGAACGCAGCTCAAAATCGCCGGGAACAAGTGCCATGATATACTGGAGCATTAATTTTTTTAGCGCCGGATTGCTTATCCTTGAGGAAAGCTTAAGCAGCACATCCTGATAAATTCTAAGGGCTGCAGGATCACGGCCCACCCTGAGTGCCGCCAGCTGTGCCTTCAACCGGGCCTTGAAGTCACCAAAATTGGCATCAATCCCGGAAGAAGAAAAAATATCCGCCAGAAATGCTTCCATAAAACGCGAACCTTCAATAAGACCTAAAACCGCAGCATCATTTGTTGTTCTGTAAGTCCTGGCAAGCTCCATTCTTCCCCTGCCATCTTCCAGCATTTTTCTCAAAATCAGCCGGCGGTATTGATCGTTCACTTTTCCCGATATGATCAGCTGGCCCAAGTCACGATATCGTCCGCTTCGTGCCAGTTCGCCGATATGACGTTCCTGTTGTTCCGGCGTCCCGACAGCAAAAACGGGATCGACAAAAGCAAGCGTCCGAAGCTGCGAAAGATCACACAGCTGGACAGATGATGATGGGCGCCCGTCTGCGAAAGAATACCTGTTTCGTAATTCGTTTCGCTCGCTTTCCTTGAATATGAATACCGGATCAATATGTCCGGCGATGTCGGCAGCATACGGGGACAAAGATAAAAATCTTCTGTCATCATTTCGATTCTCATCTTCGGTAAGAAGCAGACTGTACTCCTCGGTAAAGTAGATGGTTCCAAAAAGCCCGTTTCTCACCCAGCCCGCACCGAAACCATAATCGTATCTTTCAATTTTTTTAATGTAGACGCGCCTGAGCAGTTCGGCAAACATTTGTTCCGCCAAACCTGGTTGGCTCTCCTTCAACGAACGATATAAAGCACCCAGCTCATCATTGGTAAAAAAAGAACTGCGCAAAATGCGTATTCCGGCAATCGAATAGCTTCCTTCCGTGCTCACAATGCTCAATAACATGCGGACTGCGGTTGACCGGAATGTTTCGCTCGTGCGGCTTTTCGTTATTAAAATATCAAGCGGATGGCGGTTATCACTTTCCGAAGAACTCTCAATCAAATCCAGGATGTAATGATAAGACGCCGCGACAACATGATGCAGATTCCTGGATTCAGCCGCCGCAAACATGTCGATAAGCCGTTCGAGATTTTTTTCCTCATTCAGATGGCGCAAAGCAGCCAGGGAAATATCCGCGCTTCCCTCAAGCACAAACCGCTCCATCTGCACATAAAAATGTTCCCGCTCCAAATGGTTCACGAAATACTGAAAGGCTTCGAGACGATGTCTTGCGTTGGTTTCCGCCAAAATCAGGGCGGTCAGATTTTCTCCCAATTCGGCCGGATCATGACACATCGCGATCTCGACAAGAAGCGGCAATCTGGAAGATTCGAAGTATGAGGTAAACAAACGGCCTGAAAACCGGTTCCCCGGAGAAACCTTAACGACGGCGTATCTGCCCTGCAAATTTTCCTGATCTTCGGGTTTTGGAACAATGACTCGAACAATACGGTTGGGATTTAAAATATAGGAAGGATCGCAAACTTCGACTTGAAGCGATTTGAAGTTCCCCAAATTAAGATTTTCGTTGGCGCGCGCATCGCTGACGGCAATGACTCTTCCGAGCAATTCTTCGCCGGTTTCAAGCTGAACACGGACAATATCTTCCTGATTGACTTGGACATTTTGACCGACCAGCACCTGATCTGCCAAATGATCTGAATCAGGATTTCCAATCATCACCTGTTTAGTCAGAATTTTTCCCAACTTTTCCCCGGGGCTTACCACTTGATTATTTCTATCCGCAGATTCCACGAGAATACCATTCTGAGGAGCAACAACCGTCATTAAATCACGCTGAGCTTCCAAAGGTCTGACATTAGACCGTTCCAGCGAAAGCTCAGATATTTCTTCGAGAGAGGCATTCCTCCCCGACCCAGAATCCCTGCTCACAAAATCAGCTACCCTTTGGCTGAATTCATTTAAACGGGAAATATGCCTGTCAAACAAATCACGGCCTTGAATCACAGCGACAGGCTGATTTTGAGCCACCCATTCGCCATCGCGGGCGGAAAAAATTACTTTGCCTGCCGTCTGAGGTGCAATAACCTCAAATGCTTCGCGTTTTCCCGAACGCACGTAAACCGCCGCTTGAACTTCCCCTTGAGCCCCCAGCTCAAGCCCTTCCCGGTCATGGTTGGAAAAATTAAGCTCATAATCCACCGTTTCGGTCAGCCTGCGCACCGGTATTGAAATTTCGACATCCAATGTCAGCAAAACAGTATTGTTGCCCGGATCGGGAATACTGTATCTGGAATTCAAAACCTGCGCGTCGCTCCCATTAACTTTTGCCTGAATATCGCGAAATGTCCCGGCATTTGAAGGGACAGTCATCGACAGCCTGAGCAAATCATGCCTGATTCCTTCGAAAACAACGCTTCCGGAAGCGGCGTTGCCGGCGGCCCTTGACGTAATCGTAAGCGGATAAGGAGCGTAGAAAGTTTCGTAAACTTCTTTTTCCCTCTCAAGACCAAAAAGTTCCGTTCGAAATCCGTGCAACTTTTTTTCCATTAATAAAATCCGTATTTCCGAACCCTGGCTGGAACGGGCAAGCCTTGCTATGTCATTTTCGACTAACTCAATTTTTTCTTTCTGCATTCGGATGCGCGAATTCAAAGCCTCATCGATAATTCGAAACACCGCCTCGCCCCGCTCCGCAAAACTTCGGGACTCCGGAATCAAAAATTCGATTTTTCCCTGCATTTTTGATCTGAAAGCAATTCCTCTCGGGGAATCGCCGCGAATTTGAATATTCGCCGAGCCATTCAGACGAAGTGTTTCCAAAGTGGACTGTACCACCGCAGGCTGAGACGAAACGCGCGGAGCACTCAGCAAGTCCATGACCGACGGTCCCGAAGCAGGAGGATCGGGATTACTTGCAGCTTCCGCCCGCGAACCCACGGAAAGGGGAAGTATGGGCATGGAGTCCGGCTCGGAAAAGCCCGTCGACGTACGATCGGCCGAAACTCCGCTGTGAGGTTTAGCGATATCCGCAACTTGAGTGGAAGGTACAATCGGCGCTCTATTGGATATTTTTGAACTCAAAAACGGTCCGGCAAGAAGCACGAGCAATGCGGAGACGCCTATAAGGGCTGGTTTTAAAGACGGGAGTCTTCTCTCCTCAAACTTTTTTTTGATTGCCTGCATAACCGCGGAAATACGATCCTGAACATTCCATTCCGGAAATTCCGGTATTTTCGGTATTTCAATACGGGATTTCAGGGCTGCATGAATCAAAATTCCGGAGCCCACGGTGAAGAAAACGGAAGCAATTAAAGGCAAAAATGGAATGATCAGCACCTTAACAGCGATAGGAGAACTGTTAAAATAATTGCCGGCTTTATCAAACAGCCAATCCAAACCGTCCGAAGATTCCAGCTGCTTGGCTTCCTTGATGATCTGATCTAATCCGCTCAGCAAGCGGTCCACTCTCTGACGCAAATCGTTCTGGGCATCCTGTTCCAAAACACCCGTATCCTCATGAACGGATTTTTTGAGCGCTTCGTAGAATTCCGGATCAGCGCTGCCGTTTTTCGATTTTCTTTCTTCCTCTATCTTTTCGTTGACCCTCTTTCGTAATCCTGCCATCAATTTTGAAAATTCTTCGGATCTTGACGTCATATCCCTCCGGATCCGATTCCGAACCGCATTCGTACTTATTTCTCTTCTGCTTCCCGATTGTCTTAGCAGATCACGGGCAACAGTGACGGCATCATAGCCTGTGACTGCCTCCCGCCAGGTATCATATCCCTGCCTGAAATCGGCCAAAATGCCGGAAACATCGACATTGCTGTTACCGCTGCCATTACCCTTGCCCAGCGACGATGCTTGGATTGCGCCGAGAACTTGAAGACGCTCGTAGTCCCGGCGAATATCCCGGCGGGCATTGAGAATTCTCGCTTCCAGCTCATGCTTGCGGATATACTCCCGGGCAATATCGGCGTCATTCAAAACCAGCCGCCTGCCGTTCTGCCCGCGGCGGTTTGCGTTCCCGATAAATTGCTCGACTTCGGCAATTTCCGTCTCAAGTTCTGCAATTACTCTGCGCTTTTCAATGATGGAGTTGAACAATTCCGTAATTCGAACTTCTGCCTCACGCCTTACGCCGTTCACACTTTCATCGGCGCGCTGAACCAGGATTCCGGCCCGCTGCCGCTCGGCATGCCGCACGGTGTTCAGCTCGATAAATCTGCGCCAGCCGCCGCGCTCCTCGGTGGTGTCTCGCCGGGGACGGATGTTCCTGACAAGATTGTCCAGATTTTGAGTTTCACCGATAACGTCCCAATAAATCCAGTTTGAAGGGGTGATTTCCGGACGGTTGACCATGGAATGCTCGATTTCTTCGGCAATTTTCGCTGCTTTCCACCGCATAATCGCGGCGGCAAGATTTGAATTTGCCGGCAAATCAAAATTTAATGACAGGGCGTCGGACGATACATCCCGGGTTGCCCGGTTGATCATTCTTTCCGCTTCGCCGCGCTGCCAATCCGGCAGAGCAAAGTTTAAGTCTATTTCAGCCTGGATATTCCGGCCCAAATCGCGGCGTGAGCGGGAAATCATGCCCATGAGCCGGTCTTTTTTTTGGACCATCAATGCTTCGGTTTCTGCGAGCTGTCTGTTGTAATTTGCGACGGCAGTTTCCACTTCATAGGCATCCCTGCGCACAAGCACACCGTCACGCACGGCCTGCTCAATTTCAGTTTTCATCGAATCCAATCTTTCAACCAGCGCGGAAATCAAATTCTTTTTCTGCGCTAAATGTTTGATCTCGATCAGAAGCTCGGCTCCCTCAAGGTACAATCGGTCAATTTCATCTTTAAGATTGACAAGAGCGGCTTGGGTCAGCATAAAAGCATGCAGTCTCCTGTTTTTGTACTCGCCTGTTGCGTATCTCAATAGTTCAAAAATAACCCGGATTGCCAGCTGAAATTTATCCGAAAGCGGATCAATCCCCGGGGCGCCGATTCCCGAAACTCCCGCCTGCCCTAACAAACTTCCTCCGCTGCCTCCGGAAGATCTGAACCCTCCCTGCACCGTCAGGACGCCGTTGGAGCCGTCCACCGTGGCATCGATGGCCCACCGGTCAACCGCGGCGGCATCTGCCTCCCTCTGCCTAATCAGCACATCAAGCGTTGCGACATTGATCTGGAAATTATTCTGAACTAAAAGGCGGCGCATGGCCGCCAAATCGATGGAATTTCCGGGCAGTTCTGCGGGAGGTTCATCTGCCGGAGGCGTATAGGGTGCCATTTCTCGAATCGCTTCCCGAGCATTGATGGTACAGCCTATCGTACCTGCAGCAGCGCCGGCGAGCAAAAACTCTAAAAACCTGCGTCTTGAAAGTCTTTGAGGATTTTCTCCAAGACTTGCAGCTTTTGTTTTCCGCTCGGTTCTTAAATCCTTCGCTGCCCCGGGATTTGCTTTCAGAAAATCGCGCAAAAGACGGTCAACACGAAGCGCACGGTTGCGCTCCGCATCCTCATGGATCAATCGCTGAGCCGTTGAACGGCTGATAATCAATCCGGCCGGAGCCAAGTGAGAATCGGAGGTGTATTTTCCGAGAAGCATTCTCTGATAGGACGTTTCATCGGCCGAAGCTTCAAAATGCGGGCGGATGGCGTAGACAGTAATATTTTTCTTTGAAAGGAGACCTTCAATGCCCCGGCTGTGATAGCCGCCGGCGATGACGGCAACATGACGGGATTTTGAAATTTGACGGCCATCTTCAAGCACCCGAGAAATTTTACTCGCAAAATCGTCTTCTCTTTTTTCAGCTCTGACATAAAACCGCTCTATTTCCGGAAGCAATTCTTCAATCATAGCCCGGTGAGGCAATGCATTCACGCCCGGAATCGTTTCAAACCGGCAAGGAGTGAGCCCGGCCATCTTGCCGGCAAACTTCCGGACATCGTCCCGGGAAAGCTCAAGGCGGAGCGCTTTGGCCAGAAGCTCGTAATTCAAGGACGCTGTCAAAAGCCGTTTCACTGATTCATCATTCGACAAAGCAACGAAAAGATTCTGCTCAATCTTCAGGATTTCATCCGATAAACTGCCGGTGTTAATCTCACTTTGAAATATCAGAAAAGCCAGACAATCCGTTAATTTTCGATACCGGCTAATAATCCGGGAATTGACCCCAAGTTTAACTATCAGCTTTTCGGCGGCCGTCCGGGAAGACACGCCGGAACCCGAATTTCCCCGGCCAATTTCCGAATTCATGCCCAACAAAACATCCACGGTCTGGAATTCGTCAGTCCAGGGCATGCTCAAAACCCGCGCCAGTTCGCGCAATTCTTTGCGTGCGGCTTCGGGATGAATATTTTTCTCAAGATTTTTGAGGCGGAATAAACGGATGAGGTTAGGCCACTCAACCTGTGAATGATAATCGGTCCAATCAATTTTCAGTACTTTGGCCGAAGCAGACAAAATCAGATCGAAAAGTTTTGAGAAATCACTTTCTGTACGTTTTGTCTCCTGCCATTTTTTGAAAAATTTCAGCAATTCCGGAGAAAAAATTCTGGCGCAGCGCGCATTGAGTTTCGAATCCAGCGCGGAAAGAAATTCATCGATGTTTCCTTTTTGTGAAAGAACCGCGCGGTACGCGTCAAGATTAGCACGGTAATTATCTTCCGTTTCCAATCCCCGGGCAGGAAACGAATTAAGAAGCACAAATTTTTCAGCCCCGCTGATCAAACCCTCCTGATACAGCCGTCGCCAAAACGCATGGTTGAATTCATCGGATGTAAAGAAACGGACCGCATCGGTATCTGTATTGCCTGAGATTCCCTCAAGCAGAAGCCCGTCAAGCTTGCCTTCTTTTTTCATAAAACTGAGGATTTCGAATATTTTATCCTGGGCGGAACGCGATGCATGCGCGTCTTCAATGTAAAATACCGATTTGTTCAAATCGTTTTTTACGGATGGATAAGATGAAAAAGTTCCCAGTTCGCGGGGAATTGAAATGATCTGATTTGTTTTCTGGGGAGGAAGGGAAACGGGGTCCTGAAAAAAACCACTTACGGGGGCGCTTTGCGCCAAAGTGGTAATCGTAAAAACTTGAGCCGTGACTAGAGCAATTGTCTTCAGGAAATTTGTTTTGTTTGTCATGGCAAATTTAAGTTTTTAGAAAGTCTTGTTTTACTCAAACAAATATTGAATTAAATCTCACCTCCAAAAACGGTTAGAGTGTAAAAAATGATCTTATAGAACAAATAACCGTGAAGTAAAATCCGGGTAAAGCAGCTTCTCAATTGTAGCGGAATTTGATAACATCCTTCCATGAAAAAAACCGTATTAATCCTCTGCACAGGGAATTCCTGCCGTTCTCAAATGGCTGAGGGCGTTCTAAGACATTATGGTGGAAAAGGTTATGATGTCTATAGCGCGGGAACCTGTCCTTCTAAAGTAAACCCCAACGCGATTCATGTCATGAAAGAAATCGGCATAGATATTTCCGGGCACCGTTCAAAGCATGTGGATGAGCTGAAGGACCGCCCGTTTGATTATGTCATCACCGTCTGCGATAACGCACGCGAAAACTGCCCGCTCTTTCCCGGAGCGAAAAAACAGCTGCACTGGTCTTTTCCCGACCCGCCACAAACAGATCAGGCAAACGAAAAGGTTTTGGGAGAATTCAGAAAAGTGCGGGACATGATTCTTGAAAAATTCAAGGAAGCGGCTAAACGCGGGTTTGAAGCGTAAAAGAAAATTTAGTTCCCATTCCGATCACACTCTCGCAAAAAACTTCTCCGCCGTGGGCTTCGATGATATGTTTCACAATCGCAAGTCCCAGCCCGGTCCCTCCCTCTTCGCGCGCACGCGCCTTATCCACGCGGTAAAAACGTTCGAATATGCGCAGTAAATCATCATTAGGAATTCCGGATCCCGAATCTTCTATCGAAACCTTGACGCGGTCATTCATTGTTTCCGCGGAAAATTTTATCTGACCCGCCGGACGGTTGAATTTAATTGCATTATCCACTAAATTCACGAGCACCTGCTTCAATTTATCGGGATCCGCAAGCACATGAGGAAGTTTTGCAGAAGAAATCAAATTCACTACGAAAATTTTCTTTTCCTCGAGTCTCGGATGAAATGTCGCCAAAGTCTCTTCGATTTGTTCCGCTAAATCCACCGGTTCGATTTTCATTTTCAGCTGTCCGGACTCGATGCGAGAAAGATCGAGAAGATCATTGATTAAACGCGTCAGGCGCGAAGCGTCTTCATCCATGCGCCCAAGAAAATCCCTGGCCCGGTCCGGATCTTTAAGAGCTCCGCTAATCAGGGTCTCGAGGAATCCTTTGATGGAAGTAAGCGGTGTACGCAATTCGTGAGAAACATTGGCGACAAAATCACGCCGTAGATTTTCAAGGCGCTTGATCTCAGTAACATCGTACAGCACGAGAATACCGCAAACCCCGCCTTCGCACTTTTCCAGCCCTAACGCGCTCACCTTTATCGTTTTTTCATCGGGACGGTAAAGCTCGATTTCCCGGTGAACGACTTTCGGAACGCAAATCACCTGATTCATCAATTCGTCGATATCGGGGTTTTTTGTCACCTCAAGCAGAGGAACACCCAAAACCTGGCTTTGTTTTTTGCCGATTATTTTTTCGGCACCGGAATTGATCAGCAAAACCCTGCTTTCGGAATCCACAGCGATAATTCCCTCCGCCATGTTTTCAAGAATCGCGTTCAGCTGGGATTTCTCCGCTTCCATATCTGCGATCCGGTCGCGAAGCGAGTCCGCCATGTCATTCATCGCATCCGAGAGGCTTTTCAATTCGTCCTGCGCATCCAGCTCGATTTTCTGCGATAAATCACCGCGGGCATAACGCTCGGCAGCCCGGGTCATTTCTTCCACTCGCCGGCCGACCCTTCTTCCGAGGAAAAAACCAAATAAAATAACAAATATCACGCCGGTAATTACCGACACAACTGTCGCCCCTCGGACAAGCGCGAGCATTTGCCCGACGTCTGCCGGCGCCTGTTTTTCGAGAGTGAATGAGATAAACCAGCCGGTGAAGGAGATGAGCAATACTAGGAGAAACAGATACGCTACGGCTATTTTCCTGCCCAGTTTTTTTCTAATGAAATCCACTAAATATCGCCTGCCTTAATTTTATTCTGAATCAAAACGGTAACCGACGTTTTTCACGGTAACCACCCGTTCCGACTCATTTTTCAGCTTTTTCCGAAGCTGTCCGATATGCATGTCCACCGTGCGTGTCTCAATATTCGCGGAATGATCATACCCCCAAACATGCTCCAGAAGAAAATCCCTTGTGAGAACCCGGCCATCTGCTTCCATAAGCGCCGTCAGCAAATCAAATTCCTTTGACGTAAGCTCTGCTTCTTTGCCTTTAATCAGCACCGTGTGCTTGGACGTATCCACTTCCAGTGTGCCCGCTTTAAAAACTTTCGCTCTGGGCGCTTCCTGCTTTCTTCGAAGAACTGCCTTCACCCGGGCGACGAGCTCTCTCGGGCTGAACGGTTTAGTCACATAGTCATCCGCGCCGAGTTCTAAACCGACAATCCGGTCCGCTTCCTGGGCTTTTGCGGTAAGGATAATGATGGGGATGTGGGAAGTTTTCTCGTTCTGCTTCAGCGTTTTGGTAATTTCTATGCCGTTTATCTCGGGAAGCATGAGATCAAGGACGAGCAAATCCGGCTTATTCTTGCGTGCCATATCCAGGCCGGTGTCGCCTTTCATCGCCGTAATCACTTTGAAACCGGCATCTTCAAGATTATATTTCACCAGCTCAATGATATTCGATTCATCCTCGACAACGAGAATAGTTTCTTTTCTCATAGTTTGTAGTCCCTCTGCGCGACACAATAATAGAACACCCGTGTAAATACACGTTCATATCAGTGTAATATCCGTGTAATCGCAGAAGCCTAGACTTTTGAAGAGGTTGTACGAAAAACAATCGAAGCGCCCGCAACCATCAAGGCCGCAAGCCCCACGATAATTCCGGCAAGGCCTATCCAAAAAGCACGCTTGGAACCTTTCTCTTCCTGCTCGACCACTTCCGTAATTTCGTTCTTAATCCGGTCGGGAAATTTGAGCGAATCTGAATTCTGCACACTGTCGAAGTGATTCGGACCCGTGCCGGATTCAAATCTTTCATTAATCTCTAAATTCCCAAGAGTTCCGTTCAGCTGAAAAACATATTTGCCCGCGCGCGTCGGAAAAAAATATCCGGCATAAGTTCCCGGCCGGCTCCAGACACGTCTGAGCTTTAATTCCATTTCTTTCCCATCTTCGGTGAGCACTTTGGCGGTAAAGCTGTTCTCCAGATTCATAACGGGAGTTTCATTTCTTCCCGTAAACTCCGACACAGTAAACTCCGCCGCGTTCATTTCGCCGGAAAATGCCGGCTCATTCAAAAATCCGGCAACAATTTTATATTTTCCGGCCACTTCGCGCGTTTCATGGGCCCCAGCCGCCGGCAAAAAAGAAAAAACAAGAATCACGGCAGCGATTGAAAACAGGCCGAATTTCACCAATGAATTTTTCATGACTAAAACCTCCATTCTACGCCCGCAAAAACCGAACGTCCGTCACCGGGGAGAAATTGCGCTGAATCCCTTCCCCGGGCATCCGCAATCACCCCCGTGGTTGCGGCATAAATTTTATCGGTAAGATTCCGTCCCTCAACAAAAAACGAGAACCCTTTCGGAAGCCGAAGCCCCCCTTTGATGCCCATAATAGCATAGGAATCGGCAAAAAGCGTGTTTGCCATATCGACGGGATAGCGCTTGAAGGACCATTCGAGATTGGGCCCCACATAAAACCCCCAGGGATGTTCATAGAGAAGCTCCGCCCTCAGGAAATCTTCAGGGATTCCGGGAAGATAATTGTGGGCATAAACCGGATCTTCGTCAAACTTGAATCGGCTCCAGTTATAAATGCCGTGAATGATAATTCGATCCTGCTCGAACTGAACCTCTTCGACGTTGATTCCCAAAAATTGCTGTTTTTCATGAACTGCTTCGGGCCCCTTGTCTTTTGATTTTTTCTTCGGCTTTCGCTTCAAAATTCCTTCGAAAACCGTTGTGCGTGTTCCGAACTCCACGCCCTGATGCGAAGTGGCCTGCGCATTGACCGTTCCGAGCGGATTGCCGATTCCGTCGTTGAGCGAAAGCAGTTCGTCATCGACCCAGGCATAATACCAGGCAATATCCCAGCTGAACGGCCCTTGGTTTCCGCGCGAGCCCGCCTCCAAAGTCCAGGCCGATTGCGCTTTCAGGCTCACCAGGCCGCCGCCGCGGAAATTGGTCAATTCCCCGAATGAAGGCGGCTCAAAACTGCGGCTGATGTTGGCAAAAATCTGGCTCTCGGGCGTAACTTCGTAGCGGAAGCCCGCTTTCGGATTCACGTTTCCGTACTGCGGATCCGCGCTGTTGTCTCCGTCGAATAGAAATTTGTCGTCGTTATTTCTGAGAGCGATCACGCCCTGAAGCCCCCCGACGATCGCGAGTTTTGGAAGAATGTAAAATTGTTCCTCCGCATAGATGTTTAAATTCATCGCGAATTGCTTTGCCGAAGCGGTCATGCTTCCGCTCCTGCCTCCCAAATTCACATAACGCTGATCGTCGATGACGCCAAACTGCGGCAGAACGCCGAAAATAAAAATGTTTTTGAAATCGAAAACGGGCTTCTCGCTGACAAATTTCAAGTCCGCGCCCCAGTCGTTGGACACGACATCCAGCACCTGGAAAATCGGATGAAAAAGATCTTTGCGGAACCACCAGCTCGCGACTTCGAACCGGATATCCGTCCAGCGGAACACGGTACGGTTGGCCACGCGCACCAAATCGAAATCACGCTTCTGATTCAGCCGCACATTTGTCGGATTCGCCTGTTCCGGGCGCGTGTTCATCTGAGTTTTGGTCAGGTTTCCCGGAAGCTTGGATTTGGAATCGAGCACGGTCACGTAAAAGCGGGTTTCCACATTTTCATTGAGCCGGTATCCTCCGTTAGTAAAAATTCTCCGGTTATCCTGATCGGAATGGTCCCGGAATCCCGTCAGGTTCATTGTGGTTCCGGAAACATAATAGTCCAGCGGACCCAGAGTCATACCCGAACTGGCCTGACTTCTCAAAAAATCAAAACTGCCGAGCTCGAACCGGCCCTGAAGCGGAGACGCATTGTAGCCTGTATTCGAAACGAAATTCACCGCGCCGCCAAGCGTTGTGGATCCGTATTCCAGAGCATTCGCTCCGCGATACACCTCGATATATTGTTGGGCCAGCGGTTCTATTGCCTGAAAATCGCCGCCGCCGTCTGCCTGATTGATCGGAACGCCGTCCTGAAGCAGCATCACGCCCCGCAAATGAAAGGTGCGCTGAATTCCGGATCCCCGGATGGAAAGGCGGGATTCCTCTGCGCCAAACCTTGGCTGAACGTAAACTCCCGGCGAGTATCCGAGCACGTCCTGCATCGTGGTCGCGCGGCCCCGTTCATAATCGTTGGCATCAATAATGTCAACGCCGCCCGGAGTGGTGCCAATCCTCCGGATTGCCGTTTCTATATTCGGAACAGTCAAAGACTGGTTTTCCGCTTTTCCGACAACCGTGACTTCTTTCAATTCCTGGACTTTTTGATCCTGATCCTGTTTTGTCTGAGTCTGTGCCTGAGCCTGTGTCACCGGAAATAAACACACGGCAAGCACCAGCATTAAATAGAAAATACGCATAGTTAGTCCTCTCTCGTTGATGTTTTAGTATGAGACAGTAAACAGAGAACTAGACTAATTCAGGAGGATTTTCGATTGGAGAGTTAAACGAGGGAATCAAAACAAAAACTGAATCAAAATGAAAAGATTGAACCGAAGGTTTCAGCTGACTAACCGGAAAATCAAAAAGATAGAAATCTTTCGAATAAACGAGTGACGTGGGATTTTCATGACCGATACCGCAGCCCCAATCCTTGAACGATACGCCGGAAAAATCATGCTCGATTTCACAGGCATGCTTCCCAGCGCTGGTTTTACACTCACACTGCATGGAATCATGGCAGCAGCAGGAGACCGCCGCGGGATTCTGTGCGTGCAGTCTGCGAAGATCGACTGCACCGAAAGCAAAAATTACAATCAGGAGAGAAGCAAAAAAACGCATGAATTAACATCCTGTTTTAGTAGCAAACATTGTTGACATCACAAGAAAGGCCGCAAATACACAAATAACAGCAGCTCCGGTAGGCAAATCCAGAACATAAGAAAAAATTAACCCGGCAATGCTGGCCGCCAAACTGAATAACCATCCTAACATAAGCCGGATAGAAAATTTATCAGAAAATCGAACGGCGAAAACCGAGGGAACAATAAGAAATGAAAAAACGAGAAGAACGCCGGCAATTTGCACGGAACTGGTCACGACCGCCCCGAACGTAAAATAAAAAATAAAATCCCAGAACTTCACTTTTATCCCTTTTTTATAAGCCAATTCCGGATCTGAAGATATGACGCTGAATTGACTGCGGAATATCCAATGAACCAATCCGATTACACTGTAAAGCACGGTCATTTTCAAAATCTCCGGCCAGCTGACGAGGAGAATGTTGCCCACCAGCATAAACCGGATATGTTCATCTCCTTCCGGAGAACGGCTAAGCAAAAGCACACTGGCTGCTGCGGAAACGGCATACACAATTCCGATCACAGCTTCCTGCGGAATTTTTCCACCGCGCGACCGTGTCATTGCGAGAACACCGGCACCAGCGACCGTCGCGCAAAGTGAAAGCCAATAAACTGATGCCCCGTGCAAATCCATATGAAACAACACGCCGACCGCTGCGCCCATGGCCGCGATTTGCGCGAGCGCAAGGTCCACGAAAACGACCTTACGCTCAAGCACATGAATCCCCAGATAAGCATGAATCCCCGTCAGCACCAAACAGGCTAAAAACGGTTTCCACATCAGTGCAAAAAAATCATACATTACTTTTTCTCCCGATCGCGGCAATAAGCGATTCAACGTTATAATCAAACATGGAAATATAGTCTCTCGCCTGTTTCACTTCACCCACTCCCGAGGAAAGTTTCAACACTTTCGCGCCGGTTTCTTTCGCAAGCTTATTCGGGGTGGATCTTTCAAAATAACTTTCATAAATTATCGCCTTCACCTGCTCATCCCGAATGATCTTTGTGATCCTGGCAAGATGCTTTGCCGTCGGCGGAATACCCGGCCTCGGTTCAATCTCACCGGCAATCTCAATTCCGCAAAATTCAGCAAAATAAGGCCAGCTGTTATGGTAACTCAACACCTTATTCCCTTTAATCGGTTCGAGCTGGTTTTGCCACGCGGCAATTTTTTCGTCCAGCTCGTAAATGAAACGGTTTAAGTTATCCTCAAATTCATTCTTAAAATCCGGATACATTTCCGACAATTTTTCGTAAATATTCCGCGCCATGACTTTTCCGTTCCGGGGATCCAGCCAGTAATGTGGATTGCCAAACAAATGAATGTCACCTTCTGCCCGGGTCACATCGCCTTCGGGAACCTGAAGCAAACGGATTCCCTTCGACACATCCAGCTGGGCCTCGCCGTTCGGAAGAAATTTGTTTTTCCCCGCCGCTTCCACGAACGGACCCCGCCAAGCCTCAAGATCTAATCCCGCGTGAACAAACAAATCTGCTTTTGAAAGTTTAACCACACTGCTCGGACGCGGCTGAATGAAATGAACATTCTGACCCGCCGGAGCCACATAATCCACTTTCACGCGGTCACCGCCTACCTGTTTAACCAGATCGGCGAAGGTTTTGGTTGTTGCTACCACTTTGATTGCATTTTCCGCAAATACAGGCGTGGTTGAAACAAATGAAAAAGAAACCAGTGCGATGAAAATAATCTGTTTTAAACGAAACATTTCTATTCTCCTTTTTATTGAAGTCCGTGACGATCCACGCCAATCTGAAAACGCGCCTGAAAAAATACAGCATCGTCAGAAATACCCTGAGCATTTTCTGTGTGTGAATATTGAACACGGAATAAACAGAATTCACTTTGATACAGCGTAATGTAGGGAGAAATCTCCCAGGTGTTTTCATCACCAAAACGGGTAAATCCAGTGACCAATCCGGAATCATCAAACTCAAAAGAGTCGAGCGGCTTCAGCCAGTCAAAACGCACGCCCATGCTCCACGTTTGATTCAACTTGTAATCCACGAGCGTGTAAAAACCGTACGGATGATTATCGAGACCGGTTTCTACCGTTTCCAAAACCCCGTCTCCGTCAGAATCAGTCAGGAATGGACTGCGGAAATTTCTGTCCTGAATGTAGGCTTCTGATTGAAGTTTGAGCCGGCTTCCTCCTTCGAAATAGTGCATATAAACGCCGTCCATTCCGAACACGTGCACGGAATAACGGTCATTTCCTTTTTCACGAATGGGGCCGTCAAGATTGTCGGTGCCGAAAAGAGAGGTTCCGCCAATATCCAGCGTGTCGCGATCGGAAAGATCGAATGATGCTTTCAAATGCACGTTGAACGCGGGACGGCGCGCCCGGTCTGCGAAACTCGGGGCCTCGCGCCCGTTCAGCACTTCGCCCGTAATCTCGAGCGGAATGTCGAAGGGGTTGGGAATGTAATTCTGCAGACGCACAGCGGATGTTTTCCATCCTTCTTCACCAAAGAAGTTGGAAATCACCAGCGGTTCGGTGACTGTTTCCAGCTGATGACGGTCCAGCAGATTGACAATACCGATTTTCGGGCGGATTTTTCCGATTTGTGCTTTGAAATTAAACGGCAATTCATAGCGCGTCAGATACGCCTGCTCAATCTCGGCATTCTGCTCTTCAAGTCCGTCATTAAACACCACGGCAGCGTCAAAACGGCTGTACGGATCCACATACTGTCCGTATACCAATTCCAATTCACGCACGACGATGCTGTCTTTTCCTTCTTCGTCAGCCGTATCCTCGGTCAGTTGCGCCACGACATCACCGATCACCCCCACCTCCGGATTCCAGTTTTTGGTTCCGGGAAGATGAAGGCCGCCCGGTTCCTTGGCTAAATCGGGAACGTCCGGCATATCCGCGGAAATTTGAGCGGACTGCTTTGTTACTTTATCACTCAACTCCCTGATTTCAATTTGATGCGTTTTAATGACTTCGTTTTGATTCTCAATCGTCGTCTGCATTTTTGAAATTGCGGCCTGCATTTTTGAAAGCTGATCCTCAAAACCTTTCGGGATCATGTCCTGGGCCATAGCAGCAGGACAAATCATGAGCAGGCACAAAACAAGAGAAATAGTTTTTGTGCGCATAAAGACTCCTCGCGTAAATAAGTTGAAAGAATGAATGAAAAACAGCTATTACGCGAGAACCGGCGGGGCCCGGTTTTTAAGACTGGAGATTAATTCGAGGAATTGAAACTTTTTAGATACGGCACGAAGAAATTGCTTTGAAGAAAAAAGAATTCCGATAAGGAGCGACGCGAGCAGAAGCAGTCCGGTAACGATTTTGGCCAAATGACAGACGCCGCAATCCTGATGTTCATGTCCATCTTCATGATGATGAAGCATAACAGCAAAAAATCCGGCGCATAGAATCAAAATAACTGCAAACGCGATGATTTTCTTCATGGCTCGGAGTATAGCAGGACTGTCAAGATTCATTGTAAGTTTTTATATCCATTGCCGACAAAATAGTGATATAAAACACTATTAAACAAAGGACTTATTATGAAAAAAATTGCTCTGATAATCGCCACAATTCTAGTATTACCAATTACTTCCTTTGCATCCACCGGCGACTCCCCCATTCAATGGGAGGAGTGGACTGATGATCTTTTCCAGAAAGCGAAACGGGATAACAAATTTGTTATTCTCGACCTCGAAGCCGTGTGGTGCCATTGGTGCCACGTTATGGATGAAAAAACATATCACGATCCGAAAGTGGTCGAATTGATTAAGTCCAAATACATCGCAGTTCGTGTCGACCAGGATTCGCATCCCGATCTTTCAAACCGCTACGAAAATTACGGCTGGCCGGCCACGATTATTTTCGGTCCTGAGGGAAATGAAATCGCGAAACTGCGCGGATACATTCCTGCCGATCGCATGGCGATTCTCTTGGATGCCGTCATCAAAGATCCCTCGCCCGGGCCGTCCGTACTCCCTGAAATTAATGTAAAGCCTTCCGAGTCCGCGTTTCTGACTTCCGGTCAAAAAGAACAGGCCGAAATCATGCACAATGCTTTTTACGATAAAGAACAAGGCGGATGGGGTAAAGGCAACAAATTGATTTATGCCGACAATCTTGAGTTCGCGATGATCAAAGCGCAGGATGGTGATAAAGAGCAGGAAAAACGCGCGCTCGAAACACTCGACAAAGCGCTGATTTTGCAGGATCCGGAATGGGGCGGCTTTTATCAGTATTCCGACAATAATGTGTGGAACTCCTTCCACTTTGAAAAAATCATGTCGATTCAGGCGCAGTACATCCGCCTTTATTCCCTGGCCTACGCGATTTACGGAAAAAAAGAATATCTCGACGGGGCTGAAAAAGCTGCAAGCTATCTGAAAGAATTCCTGCAATCGCCTGACGGCGCTTTTTACACGAGCCAGGATGCCGACGTAGATAAAGAAATAGACGGACACGCTTTCTATCCGTTAACAAACGCGGACCGACGCAAGCTCGGCAAAATGCCCCGCATCGATAAAAATATTTACGCACGCGAGAACGGATGGGCTATTTCCGCGCTTACTACCCTTTATTCAGTTTCGGGAAATCAGGAATATTTGGATGCTGCCATTCGTACGGCTCAATGGATCATAAATAACCGCAAGCTTCCCGGCGGTGGATTCAAACATGGCGAAAAAGAATTATCTCGGCCGTTTTTAGGCGATACGCTCGCAATGGGACAGGCATTTCTGAATTTATATGAAGTAACAGGAAATAGGGCCTGGTTGACAGAAGCAATAAACGCCGCGGATTTCATCATGAAAGATTTCGGGGATTCACAAAACGGCGGATTTATTGCCCGCGTACAGGACAAAAATGCTGCGGGCGTGTTCCAGAAACCCGTCAAACAACTGGATGAAAATGCGGCGGTCGCACGGCTCGCAATCCGTTTATTTTATTACACCGGAGAGAAAAAATTTAAATCCAAGGCCGAGCTGGCCATGAAATATCTGGCCTCATCCGACATTATTAATAATAAAACGTTACTTTCGGGAATTCTGATCGCCGACCGGGAAATGGCACAGGAGCCCGTGCATGTGACGGTTGTCGGCGCAAAAAATGATAGGAAGGCGAAAGAATTGTTTGCGGCGGCCATTAAGCTTCCCGCGATTTACCGCCGCATTGAATGGTGGGATATCACTGAAGGTCCGCTTCCGAATCCGGATGTGGAATATCCCCAGCTTGGAAAAGCGGCCGCGTTTGCCTGCGCGGGAACTACTTGCTCATTTCCCGTATTCGAGCCCGCTAAAATTGCGGATCAGGTAAACCGGACACGAGGATAAATAAAAAAGGTCCCTGGCCCCTTTTTTTAAGTATAATCATTTTTTATGAAACGTACCGCTGCCATTTTTCTACTTCTTCTCTTCTCCGGATGCGCCGCGCTCGAGAATGTCGTGCGCGATTTCAACCTGGTTTCCGTCAGTGAAGAAAAGGAAATCAGCGACAAAATGGCCAAAGAAATTTCCCAGAAAATGAATATCGTCAAAGACGCGCAAATGAACGGACGCGTCAATTCTATCGGCGAGCGTCTCTTGAAGGTTCTGCCCAACAAAGAATTCGACTATCAATTTTTCGTGATCGAAGACAAAACGCCGAACGCGTTCACGATCCCCGGCGGGAAAATTTATGTACACACCGGGCTTCTCACATTTGTGGACAATGATTCCGAGCTCGCGGGCGTACTCGCCCATGAAATCGGACACGCCGCCGAGCGCCATCCCGTGAAAAATCTTTCACGCGCCTACGGAGCAGGTTATCTCGTGTCATTGCTTACGGGCGGGGATCCCAACAATCAGCTTAAAGTAATGGCCATCAATCTGGCAACGGGAAGCGCACTGTTGAAATACTCACGGTCGGATGAGCTCGAAGCGGATGAAATCGGATTTGAACTGGTTTGCCGTTCGGGATCCGGAACTCAAGGATTACCCAACTTCCTCAAAAAACTTCAATCCCTGCAAACTTCCGGCCGGCAAATTACGTTTCTGTCCACCCACCCCGCTACGGCCGACCGAATCAGAAGGCTTGAAGGGATGAAGTGTTAAAACGTTTATTGATGAATTTCAATCTATTTGATTTATTGCAAGTGTGTTATAATTTTAATGCAATTTTCAAAAAAATCCACGCGGGAGGGTAAATGGAAATTACTCAGGCTTTGTTAGCAGATTATGCAAATATTGCTGAGGGAGGGAAATTGAATGTTTTAGGAATTTTCAGCAATATATATGCGACTAATTTCCCTGCAAATCACCCGCAAATGAGGCTCATTTTTATGTGGGAAGCACATCATGTAGAATGTGGAAAAACTAAACAAATAGAAATCGAACTTTGTGATGCGGATGGAAAAAAGATATTTTCAATTGGCGGAGAATTCAAGATCCCAGAAGGTAAATCTGGAAAAAGTATTTATGGAAATCAGATTGTGGAACTCAATAATGTTAGGTTTGAAAAAGCTGGTGAATATGTATTTAATATAATTATTAACGGCGAACATAAGACTGAAGCACCTTTTGAAGTTGTGACTAGTCCGGTTAGAAGAGGATAAATGAATGAAAAAAGAGATGTTATTAGTAAGAAATGAGTGGAAAGAAAATCTGTCTAAAAATCCAATCTTCGATCTTGGAGGCACATCCACTTCGACAACAGTTTCTGGTTATGCAAAACTTCGGGTAATAAAACCGATCGTAAGCGATATTAGTGCAATCGATCTAATTAAAAAGTTAGATTCCCTAAAAGAAGAACCTGCCAGTCGATATGGAAGCACCTCCGAAGCACGCGCTCACATAAAAAAACTTCTTTCTGAATAATGCAATATGTCTTTAAAAGCAGTTTTGATCGAGCTCTCAAAAAACTTCCAGATACCGATAAAATTAAAGTAAGCGATGCATTAGATTCACTATTTGATTTTTTTGACCGTAAGACGAATTTACCTGTGGGCTTAGGACTCAAGCCGATAGGCAAAAATTACTGGGAAATTCGTGCTGACTTGAGAATGCGCATATTATTTGAATTAGATAGGAATTTAGTAACTTTCTACTTCGTAGGAAACCATGACCAAATTAGGCAATTTATACGTAATTGATTTAAGTCTTCATTTATAGATTAATTCCTGCCAATCCACCTTAAACCTTAAGCACCCCGTTCACATCCATCCACAAAAGTAAAATAAAAAGCGCAGCGCTGGCGATGATGATGGCCCAGGACCAGGCGCCCACCCATTTTGCGCCGAGGCGCTCCCAGGACGTAAGGCTGGGACTGTCTTTGTAGCGGGCCCGAAGCTCCGAGGAAAATTGAGGCAGGGGTTTCAAGGGATGTCGGATACGGTCTTCCATATCCTGAAGCAGAAGGCTGTAGGCTTTCTGGATAAAAGCGTGGCGGAATGACATCATCACCGCGCCGAGCATAAAAAATCCGGTGAGGATGAGCGAAACCGCTTTGGTGAATAAGCTGAGTTTTGAGAAATCAATCGTTTCGGCGGCATATGAGACGATTGCGGCCGTCACGGGAATCGACCAGAACAGCGTGACATGCTGGCGCCGTTGTTCCCAGACTTGATTGTATTGCGCGAGCTGTAATTGATTTTCATCCATATCACGCTGCCTGCCTTTTTTCGATGAAGTCGCTTAGGGCGATAAACGCGATGGCGACTGTCTGAAAGAGTGCCGTGAGGAAGTTCGTGAAGGATACTTTCGTAAACAAATCATCATCGCTATCTTCCAGAGCTGTTTTCTTGTTTTTGAGCGCTTGAATCATCCCCGAAGTTTTCTTAAGGAGGGTGATGCGTTCGCCTTCCAGTTCGGATAAATCCATTTTTTCCCACGCGTCCCAGGAGACGGGGTCGACATCCAGAAACCGCTCGAGCTTGCTAAGCGCCGTAGAACGCGCGATTTTCAGGTCATTCTTCATCCGTTCGTAATTCGGAGTATTATTCAGATTCACGCTTTCTAAAAACAGCAGCGTGCTTTCGTAGTCGAGCGTCTTCGATTCCCACAAGTCGTATTCATTCATGAGCTGCTGCTTATTCCAGATGGTGTCTTCCAGCGCGGAAATTTGATCCTGAAGGTCGTCCCGGTCTAGCAGCATATCGGGAGTAAAAAAACTGATCACACACGTAGTGCTGATCAGCATAATATTGCCGAGCAGAAAAAACAAAACGATCCAATTGATTTTCTTCATGGCCCAAAACTCCTTTTTCAGGCCTGCCGATGTTTCGCGTTAAGCCGGCTGATTGCCGAATAAATTGTCGATGCACTGGAAGAAAAACTTTCCGGGCTTCACGACAAGTGTCTGCGACACATCGTTATTAACGGCATAATCCGCGGCGCGGTCTACCGGATAACTTTCTTCCCCGGCAAAACAGGCGGTTGCCAGCACCAAAACGGCGAGTGCCAGAAACAATCCGATAAAAATTTTGCTGGAATCAATGGATAATGCTTTTGCGCGTGCGCGCTTGTGAGTTCTTTTTTTCATGGCGAATCCTTTCTCCATATAGACTTAATTAAAAGCTAACCTGTCGGAGAAAGGATTTCAAGTTGGGGGGAGAAATTTTACTTAGACGCTTTTGAAGGCTGTTTTTCCTCGACAAAACGGGCCGCGGCCGTCACCCATTTCCGGGGAAAAAGCCGGACAATAAAAACCTGCAGTTTATTCATGAAGCCCGGAATAACAAGGCTTTTTCCTTTCTTAAATCCGGAAAATCCGGCTTCGGCCACCCGGGAAGCTTTCATCAATCCAAGAAAATTTTCAAAAACATCTTCGGTGTTGGAACGCTTTTGAAATTCCGTCGCCGTGGGGCCCGGGCATAATGCCGTCACGCGCACCCCGGTTCCGCGCGTTTCATTCGCGAGCGCTTCGGTGAGTGAAAGCACATACGCCTTGCTCGCGAAATAAGCGGCCATCAGAGGGCCGGCCTGAAACGCGGCGGTTGAAGCGATATTCAGGACACCCCCCTGTTTTCGTTCCAGCATTCCCGGAAGTAAAAGCCGCGTCAAATGCGTGAGACTTACGATATTAACCTGAATCAAATTGAGCTGGGTTTTGAGATCCGACTTCGCGAACCGGCCGTGAATGCCGAATCCGGCATTGTTGACCAGCACATCCACGTGAATGGACTCCCGCTTCAATTCTTCGAAAATTTCATCCGGCGCGGAAGGAAGAGACAAATCTTTCGCGAGGACTTTGACGAAAACTCCGAAATCTTTTCCGAAGGATTCTGCGAACTGATTGAGGCGGTCGAGGCTGCGTGCGACAAGAATCAAATTGAAACCGTCACGGGCAAAAAGCCGGGCCAGTTCCAGGCCGATTCCGAACGAGGCGCCGGTAATCAGCGCCGTTTGATTTTTAGAAGAGAACACCGACCTGCTTTCCCGCTTTTTCAAAAACGCCGAGAGCCCGGTCAATATCAGGAATGGAATGACCCGCCGTCACCGTCGCGCGAATGCGGTCGGTTCCTGCCGGAACAGCCGGCGCGATGACGGGCACCGCGAAAATACCTTCTTCGGCGGCGATTCTGGTCATGGTATAGGTATTGTATTCGTGTCCCACGACAATCGGGACAATCGGGGTTTTGGTATTCAGGGTGTTGAATCCGCGTTTTTTAAGTCCTGAGATAAAATATTCGGTGTTCAAACGCAATTTTTTCACACGCTCCGGTTCGGATTCAATGACTTCGAAGGCCGCTTTGGCGGCGGCCGCAGACGCGGGCGGAAGTGCCGCCGAAAAAATAAACGGGCGCACCGTGTGCTTCAAATAATTGATCAGCTTCCGGCTTCCGGCAATATAACCGCCCACGCTCGGAATAGCTTTACTCATCGTGCCCATTTTCACGTCAATAGCTTCCGGATCAACCATCCCGAAATATTCTTCGATTCCGTGTCCGGTTTCACCCAGCACGCCAAGCGAATGCGCTTCATCCACCATGAGCATCGCATCATATTTTTTCTTTAAGCGGACCATTTCCGGCAAATTAATGATGTCGCCGTCCATGCTGAACACGGCATCCGTCACAATCAGTTTAGTGGCCTCTTCCGGAGATTCGGCCAGAGCGCGCTCAAGTGCTTCCATGTCATTGTGATCAAACCGTTTGATTTCAGCGCCGGATATGCGGCAGCCGTCCACGATGCTTGCGTGATTCAGTTTGTCGGAAATAACAATGTCGTTGCGGTTCAGAAGCGCGGCAAGGGTCCCCAAATTTGCGGCATATCCGCTTGGAAGAGTCATTGCTTCTTCCGTTTGTTTGAACCGGGCTATAGTCTGTTCGAGTTCAATGTGAACACGGAGAGTTCCGGCGAGAAAACGCACACCGTGAGTTCCTGTCCCGAATTCTTCAAGGGATTTTTTGGCGGCTTCCTGAATACGGGGATGACCATTCAGGTCGAGATAAGAATAAGAGGAAAACTGAATCATCGGACGTCCGTCAACTTCAAGATGGATTCCGTCCACCTTGTCGGACACCTGCATGAAGGCGTAAACGCCGCGGTCTTTACCCCGCTGAACGCGCTTATCCATCAGATCCACGCGCGTTTCAATCGCGTTTTTTTCTTTCCCTAGAATTGTGGCTTTCTGCATTCCGTTGTCGTTCATGAGGAGGTTTAGTGGGGTGAGCGACGGGAATTGAACCCGCAACCCCCAGATCCACAATCTGGTGCTCTAACCAGGTTGAGCTACGCTCACCGTAAAAATTTGCAAAAATAAGGGGGCAATTATACTTGGAAGATCCCTTCCGGACTATTTCTTTTTTCGTCCGTTGATTCCCCCGATGGCCCGGCGAACGTATTTAGACAGTATATCCGCTTCCAAATTCACGGGACAGCCTTTTTCAAGATGACGCATATTCGTTTCGCGCAGAGTATGCGGAATAATCGCTGCCGTGAACGAATGTGTATCGAGTTTTTGAACCGTCAAACTGATTCCATTGACCGCAACAGATCCTTTCGGCACCAGCTGATCAATGATTTCCCGCGCGGCTTCAATGCGGAATTCGATATTCTTGCCTTTTTTGATTCTCGACACTACTTTGCCTACGCCGTCGACATGCCCTTGAACCCAATGTCCGCCCAGACGGTCACCCAGCTTCAAAGAACGTTCGAAATTAATGACATATCCCCGCTTCAAATATTTAAGCGCTGTGACTTTCATCGTGGCGTTAATTGCGTCCACTTCGACGAAATCCGGTCCGAAATCAACGACGGTCAGGCAGACACCGTTTGCGGCAAGGCTGTCGCCCAGTTTCATATCCTCCTGAATGCCGGAAACGGCAAAACGGAAACGGACGATGTGCCCCTTTTCCGTTTTCTTTTCAAGCTTGCCTGTAGTTTCAATAATTCCCGTAAACATAATGAAATTTTCCGTTCGTAGTTTGTAGTTCGTAGTTCGTAGTTCGTAGTGGCGATTTTAATCGCTATCAATAAGAGCGACTGAAGTCGCTACTACGAACGGTTCGTAGTGGCGATTTTAATCGCTATCAATAAGAGCGACTGA
>Ga0187892_10000971_pt1 | contig 70389 bp, 62 predicted proteins | sample MA1701073metaG_FD_139345 | JGI IMG/M metagenome (GOLD analysis project Ga0187892, IMG submission 139345) | Bio-ooze microbial communities from a basaltic lava cave in the Kipuka Kanohina Cave System on the Island of Hawaii, USA - MA170107-3 metaG ...
ATCGGGAACTACGACCGCCTCCTCGTCAGAAAGGAACGGAATGCCCACACTTACCTCGCCTTCCTCCTCATCGCCTGCGCAATGATCACTCTCAAAGCAATATCGGGATGACTTCTAGCAGTTCCGAGGCAGATTCCAGAGCTTTGAAGATCTTTTCCTCAACGTTCTCGCCGATCTGTATTTGAGCTTCATCGAGGAAGGTGGTTGCCCCTCTCGTTTCGATCTCTTCGGCAATCTTCTTTGCAACCCAAGTGTCGGTCGACGAGTGACTGACGAAGACCGTTTAGGTGTTTTTCCGGCTCCTTGGCATTGCCCCTCCCAGTTTCACCGAGACGATCGTCTAATAGCCGCCGGTTTCTTGGCGAACCTGTCCCACTCGCTCGCCCACGGCACCTCGCCGGGCTGAGGCGGCACAGTGACCAGGCCCGCGCCCTCGCGGCGCGGGAAAGGCATGTTGATCGGCCGCAGCGGCCTATCTGCCTTCATTTTCGCCAGCTTCTTCTCATCAATTTCGATGCCCAGGCCGGGGTCATCCGAAAGTACGACCCATCCCTCTTCAATGTGGTGCTTGAACTTGATCACGTGTTCACGGCCCGGGTCCACAACCTCAATCGCCATGTGGTTGGGCAGCGCCGCGCCAAGGTGCGCCATGAAGTTGGCCTGGCAGTTCATCAGCGAAAACGGCAGCTCAAATGCGTACGCCAGGTTCGCCACCTGCCGGGCCCCTGTGATGCCGCAGGCCTGCCCGAACTGCACGATGTCCACCGCCTCATTGGCGATGAGCGGGTAGAAGTCCGAAATGTCGTTCACGTTCTCGCCAGACGAGACCGCGGCGCGGATGCCGCGCGACACGAGTTTCAGGCCGTCGTAGTCCCAGCGGCGCGCAGGCTCTTCGGCCCATGTGAGGTCGAATTTTTCCTCGACCTTCGTGATCTGCTGCACCGCCTGCTTCGGTGACCAGTACTCGTTCGAGTCAATCGCCAGGTGCGGGCGCTTTGTCGTCTTGCGGAGCGCCTCATCCATGATGCTGATGCGGCGGATGTCTGCATTCAGGTCCATCCCGACTTTGAGCTTGCCGCCATCCACCCCCTGCTCCGCCATGCGGGAGTAGAACTTGAAGATGTCGTCGTCCGCAAGACAGTAATCAATGCCGCTCGCATACGCTTTGCAGCGGCCTTCGCGACCGCCAAGCGTCTGCCAGAGCGGTTCGTCTGCGATCTTGGCCTTGAGGTCCCAAAGAGCGATGTCGATCGCGCCTAATGCGGCGTTGTCCGCGCCTTCGTTCCCGGCCTTGAAAACGAAGTCCAGCATCCGCTTCCAGAGGCCCACAACGCCCCTGGGGTCCTCGCCTTCGATCAGGTGGAACAGCTTTTCTACCGAGCCGCTCGTAGTGGGCGCCACGCCAGTGACACCCTCGTCGGTGTCAATAAACAGGACACCGCCCATGGAGCCGGTCTCGCCGCTGGGACCGTTCACGTCGCCGAGGGGCCGGGCCATGTCAAAGAAATAGCTGACGCTGCGGAAGCCTGTGACCTTCATGTGCGTTGTCCTTACTATTCATCCCCTCTCCCCTTGCGGGAGAGGGTCTAGGGTGAGGGGTATCCGTCGTCCCTGGTGGAGCGAGGGACCTGGGAGGTGGAGATGTGTGTAACGCCGCGGATAACAGCTATCTCTTTAGCTTCCCCAGTTTTAGCCCGTGGCTTTCGATGTGTTTGAAGAAGCAATCAGTGCGATCTCTGCATACCTGTGCGCCGCGCACTTTGCACGTGAAACGAGTGCCGGTGGTGGTGCGTCTACATTCGACACACAGGTTCCTCGAAGGACCTCCGACGGCGTCGGGTTCGTCGTACACCGGTGGCGTCATAGTTTCCTTTCCTGCTTACTGTCCTCAAATTCGAACCAATGGAATTCACGTTCTCTCACTAGGCGATTCCACAAGTCTCCGTCCGCGCTCTGGGCCTGGAAGACATCGAGTTATTTGAACTTCAAGCCCTTCGTCAACTTCGCCGCGCTTTCGCGCTCCCAGTCCTGCGCCGGGTGCTCCCAGAGGCCCGCGCCAGGCCTGCGGCCGAACGGGCTGGGGCCTGAGACCGCCGAGAGTTTTTCGACTTTGTGGCGCTCCAGCGCCTCGTGGTCAATCTCGATGCCGATGCCCGGTTTGTCGCCCGGTATCAGGTACCCGTCCTCGACGCGGATGTCTGACTTCCAGACAGGCCCGGCGTCCACGTCGCCCACCTCCATGATCATGAAGTTCGGCATGGCGGGCGCGACCTCAGCGTGCCAGTTGCCTGTCGAGCCGCCAAGCGTGACCGGGAGCTCAAAGCCGGACGCCGCGTCTGCGATTTGGAGCGCGCAGGTCAGACCGGTCATGCCTGTGCCCACCTGTATGACATCTACGGAACCGTGGTGGAAATAAGGCAGGAAATCGCCCAGCGTATCGAGGTTCTCGCCCGCGCACACCTGCGCTCGCACGCCCTCGCGCACGCGCTTCAGTCCCAGGAAGTCCCAGCGGCGAGCAGGCTCCTCCACCCAGAAGACCGGGTGTCGTTCCTCCATCTCTCGCACTTTGCGGATGGCCTGTTTGGGCGACCAGTATTCATTGACATCCACAGTGAGCATGGGGTAGGGCGTCACCTTGGCGAGAGCGTCGTGCATGAGGCCGAGCCGGCGGAGGTCAGAGTCCTGGTCCACGCCCACCTTAAGTTTGCCGCCCTTGAACCCGTACTTCGTCGCCATGATGGAATACCAGTCGAACACTTGCTGGTCGGTGAGCGGCATCTCCAGGCCGGAGGCATAGCCGAGCGCCTTGGGCCGCGCCCCTCCGAGCGTCTTCCAGAGCGGCTCGCCGTTCCACTTCGCCTTGACGTCCCATAAGGCAACGTCGAGGGCAGAGATGGCGTCGTTGACCAGGCCGTCGTGGCCGCCCTTAAAGGCCTTGTCGACCATCTTCTGCCACAGGCCCGTTACGCGCCGCGGGTCCTGGCCGGAAAGGATGCCGTCGTACATCGAATGGACCATCGCGCGTGCGCTTGTGCCGCCTGCGGCGACGCCCGTAACGCCCTCATCGGTCGTCACTTCAACGGTGAGGCCTCCTGCCCGCGCCCTGCCCGCTGGAGAGTTGGCGTCACCCATAGGGCGGGTCATGTCAGTTTCATAGATGGTTGTCTTGACGCCTATGATCTTCATGCGCCTTCAACTCCTTGGACCGGAAGATGGCGCTCATGTGCGCCCTGGGTCGGATTGAGGGCTGGCCTGTCAAAGGAAACAGCCTGGTTGGACCACCTGAACAGGCGGACCGGTGGCAAGCCGATTGATGCTGTGACTCGAGACCACCGGCCCGGCGGAGTGTACGCAGGGCCGGGTTTACCGGCAACTGCCACCATTTCCCAGTCAACCTGTCAATTCCTGCTCGCGATTCACTTGGCAGGGGCCTAGCGGCTGAGCTTAGGCTCGGAACAAGTGTTGCCTCTGCAACCCTCCACCGGGAAATCCTGAGCACATTTCCGGAGAACCCAAAATGCCCCGTCCATACCTCATCGCCCTGATCTCCCTCGTTGTCGTCCTGATCACCACCGCCGTGCCCCAGGCCGCATCGGCTGAAGGCCTTGAGGAAGGGCTGACAGTCATCGCCGTAGACCAGGGCGCGGCGCCCGCCGCTGGTGACCTAGAGGTGGCGGAAACGGCCTTGCTGACCGTGGCTTCCAGCATCAACGAGGGCGGGGTGGACCTCTTGGTTTACGGCATGGAGCCGGGGATATTTACACTATTGCGCCCCGGCGCTGACACCATGCTAGCTGTGAGGAACGTCGTCGCGGAACTGAACCAGTCTGTCGGCCCCTACTACTCCGACCAGTTTGCCGCCATCTCCGCCGCTTACGCCCGCATGACGCGCCTGAACGCGCCCAGGGGCAGCCGGCTTGTCATCATTACGCCTGGAAGGATTGACGGCGAGTCAGAGCCCGCGGGCGCACGCCTCAAGGGGCTCGGCGAACTGTTCGGCCGCGACGGCTGGCAGATCGAAATGATGACGCTCCCGTCAACCGGCGCGCCGCGCCGGGAGATACTGGCGGGCGCCGCGTACGCGTCAGGCGGGGCGCACTACGACCTTGGGTCCGCGGATGGCCTGTCCGCCATGCTCCGCGACTGGATGGGCCTGAAGCTCATGCCTGCGATAGACGCCGAGCTGTCCAGGGGCGCGTCGTCCCTGGCGCCTGTCGAGGTCGCGCCTCACACAGCGAGCCTCCGGGTGGCGTTCATACGCGCAGCCAGCCAGACCGGTGTACAGCTGTACCGGCCGAACGGCGCACCTGCGGAAATTAACCTCCCCGGCAACTCGGTATTTGAGACCCCCAATGCGGTGGTCTACACAATCACTAACCCGGAGGCGGGTGCCTGGCGGCTGCACGGCGCAGGCGCAGGCTCAAAGCTCGTAGCAGGCGCCGAGGTCAAGAACCCCCTGGACCTGCAGCTTGTAGCTGAGCCCCCCTTCCCAGTGGGTGCTGAGACGGTCCTCAGGGCAGCAGCACTGATCGGTGGGCTCCCGCAGCCCCTCGCTGGTGCAACAGTGGTGGCGCGCGTCAACCACGCTGACGGCAGCGCGGCTGTATACGAAATGAACGACGCCGGCGCCGGCGCTGACTCTGTGGCTGGCGACGGGATCTTCTCGGCACTCCTTCCTCCTGCCGCCAGGCAAGGCTTCAACGATGTGGCCCTGGACCTGCGCTGGGCCGCCTACGGCGCCACGCTGCGCAGCTCGGGCGTATTCAGGACGGAGTTCTTCCCAGCGGTACTCGTGACGGAAGTTACAGACATCGAGACCCTCCGTGGAGATTCCGCAACCGTGGCCAAGGTGCGCGTGATGGCAGGGCCGTACCCTCACCTTGTACGTCCGGAAGACTTCACGGCCAGACTGGTTGGCGAGAACGGAGTCACTGAAGCGTCGGTTGTCGCCGCAGCAGTTGTCGAAAACGGGAAGGCGTGGGAGTTTGAGGTGCGCGCTGCCCCGCCATCATCGGGCGAATACCGTGTTGCGGTAACCCTCGCGTCGGAGCACCTGGGCCGCACATTCGAGTCTGTCGCGCCGACCATCAGCGCCTCAGCCATGGTGAGCCCCAGACCGCTGACTCTGCTCAAGCTTCAGATATGGGCGTGGGCCATCATCGTGCTGGCCGTCGCCGCGGCTGCGGCGGTGGCAGTCTACCTGCTCAAACAGGTACGGCCCTACGGGTTCCTGTACGACGACAGCAACCATGTGGTGGTGGACTTCGCCCGGGTATCGGGTAACCCGCTCCGCCGGGTCTTGGCCCGCAACCACGTACCGGCACGCGCGGTGCCAGGGTTGCCCTTCCACGGCGGTGAGTTCACGTTTACGAAGGACTCGGTCGAGCTGCGCTACCAACACGAAACCGGAGACCCCAGCCTTCGTGTGAACTCACGGCCTGCGGCGAGCACCATCATCCGCCTGGGCGAGGACGTGTGGCTTGGCGTTGGCGGCCGGCTGCTCAGGTTCATGAAGCAGCGCAGGTCCGCACTGACGGCGGAACCGGCGGTGGGTGACGGTGGGTCGTAGCTTCCCCTCTCCCAGCGGGAGAGGGCAGAGGGTGAGGGCGAACTCGTGACCTCACATCTGTCGCTACATTCGGACAACCCCAAGTAACGGGACTTGAAACTCGGACAGCAGGCGCACCTGATCCCAGGTGCGCCTGCTGCGCGGTTGCGGTTAGTAAGGGCCAGGCGCGCTCCGGCCTTCTTGCCAAGGCAAGCTGAAACCTTACGTTTCCAGGACTTCGACCGTCAGCAGCTTCTGACCGGGCGTAATTGCCCGCGCCGGGTCCCGTCGCCGGAGTTTTATCGCGACGTCCAGCCCACTCGTCACCTTGCCGAAAACGGAGTGCTTCCCGTCCAGGTGAGGCGTTGGTGCGAACGTGATGAAGAACTGGGAGCCGTTCGTGCCAGGCCCGGCGTTGGCCATGGACAGCGTGCCAGGGGCATTGTGTTTCAGCGACGGGTGGAACTCGTCGTTGAAGCGGTACCCGGGGCCGCCGCTGCCGCTCCCTGTGGGGTCTCCGCCCTGAGCCATGAATCCTTCAATCACACGGTGGAAAGTCGTGTTGTCGTAAAAGCCGCAGCGCGCCAGGTTTATGAAGTTTTCAACGGTGAGCGGCGCCTTGTCGGCATAGAGTTCCACCGTGAAATCGCCGCCATCGGTCTTGAAGCGGGCGGAGTATTTCTTCTTTGTGTCCAGCGCGCCTGATGGCGCCTTGGGCTTGTCGCCGTGCTTGAGCATCTACTTCTCCTCGATCTCTATGCCGAGTATTTTCTGGCCGGGCGTGGCCGCCGTCCCCGGGTCGCGTAGCTTGATCTTCTGCACGTTTTCCATGCCGACAATCACCTTGCCAAAGATCGTGTGCGCGTTGTTCAGGTGCGGCGTGGGTGCGAACGTGATGAAGAACTGCGAGCCGTTGGTAGCAGGGCCTGAGTTCGCCATCGCCAGGATGCCGGGGCCGCTGAACGTGAGAGTGGGGTCGAACTCATCCTTGAAGCGGTATCCAGGTCCCCCGCCGCCCGTGCCCGTTGGGTCTCCGCCCTGCGCCATGAAGTCTGCGATCACGCGGTGGAACGTGACGTTATCGTAGAACCCGATACGTGCCAGGTTGACGAAGTTCTCCACCGTCAGCGGCGCCTTGTCGTCAAACAGTTCGATGTCAAAGTTCCCCGCCTCGGTCTTGAAATGGGCGATGTAGGTCTTGGATGTGTCAATGGCGCCCTGCGGCGGCTGCGGCGTGTCGCCTTTCTGGAGCATGCGCTTCACTGTCGTGACGCCAGTGGACGACCCGGGCTGCGAGGCGGCGGGCGTGGTAGTAGCGGTGGCCTCGTCTCCTCCGCAGGCCGCGATGAAAAGCACGGCAGCAATAAGTAGTGGCAACATGGTCATGAGTTTCGTTCTCATCGGTCTCTCCGGAGCTAAGTTGATGGTGGCAAACCCAGCCAGTATAGCCGGTGCCTGTTGGCCGGCTGTGCGCAGGTGTGGCGAGTTCCTATAATTGGCCGCCATGCCACAGCAACCTGGGAAAAGCCACGTACCCGGCAGCCCCTCAGCCCCATCTGGTATGCCGTCCGGCCTATTCGGGCCAGACCTCGTCCAGATGTACCGGACGATGGCGCTTAGCCGCGCGCTCGACGAACGCATCTACCAGCTGAACCGAGCTGGCAAGGCAGCGATTTTCGGGTCTGCGCAGGGACATGAAGCAGCGCAGGTGGGTTGCATCCGAGCTACTGACCCCTCACGAGACCACTATTTGATCTTCTACCGCCAGCTCACCGCCATGCTTGAGCTAGGCACAACGCCTGTTGAACTGTTACTGGGGTTCCTTGCCCGCCAGGGCGAGCCACTCAGTATGGCGCGCCAGTTCCCGCTCCACGGCGCGCACCCGCGCGTTGACCTCTTTTCGTTCTCAAACGTCGTCGGCACCCAGGTACCGCAGGCGGTCGGCGTGGCGCTGGCCGACCAGATGCGGGGAGAAGACCGGGTCACCGTTGTCTTCTTTGGCGATGGCGCCGCCAGCCAGGGCGACACCCACGAGGGCATGAACTTCGCGGGAATCCACAAACTGCCGGTTGTGTTCATTTGCGAGAACAACCGCTTCGCCATCTCTGTGCCGCTCAGGAAACAGATGGCGATTGAGAATGTGTCTGTCCGTGCGGCTGGTTACGGCTTCCCTGGTGTGACCGTGGACGGGACGGACATGGTGGCGGTCTACGAGGCGGTGAAAGAGGCGGTGGCCAGGGCGCGCTCGGGCAAAGGGCCAACACTTGTCGAAGCAATGGTGTACCGGCTGTTGCCGCATACAACGGACGATGACCACAGCCGCTACCTGACGAAGGAAGAGATTGAGCACATGCGCCGTGAAGGCGACCCTCTGCCCAAAACGGCGGCGATGCTGAAACGGCGGGGCCTGATGACTGACGCGCAAGAAGCAGAGATAAAGGCCGGGGCGCGGCGTGCCGTTGATGAGGCGACTGAACAGGCAGAGGCCGCGCCGTTCCCGCCGGTTGAAGACATGTACCGCCACGTATATGCAGAGCCGCACGGTGTGCCGCCGGCCCATGGGCCAAAGTCAGGTTGAGGGCCAGCTAATGCCAGTGATGAACGTGGTCGAAGCGGTGCGGGATGCTATGCGCCTGGAAATGCGTCGCGACCCTCGCATCTTCATCATGGGCGAGGACGTGGGCGCGCGCGGCGGTGTGTTCCTGGCGAGCGAGGGCTTCCTCCAGGAGTTCGGGGAGAAGCGGGTGATAGACGCGCCCCTCGCAGAGTCGTCTATCTGCGGCATCGCGCTCGGCGCGGCGGTCAACGGCATGCGGCCTATCGCTGAAATACAGTTTGCCGACTTTGTATGGCCGGCCATAAACCAGCTCGTCGGTGAGGCGGCAAGAGTCCGTTACGGCACGGGCGGCCGCAAGTACGCGCCGCTCGTCGTGCGCATCCCATATGGCGGCGGCGTACGCGGTGGCCTGTACCACTCGCAGAGCCCGGAAGTTGTGTTCGCGCACACGCCGGGACTGAAAGTGGTGGCCCCTGCCACGCCATACGACGCCAAAGGCCTCCTCACATCGGCGCTGCGTGGCGAGGACCCGGTCATCTTCTTCGAGCACAAGCGCACCTATCGCCTGGTGCGCGGGGAGGCGCCAGCCGGGCCTTACACAGAGCCGATAGGCAGCGCCGAGGTCAAGCGGCCCGGCACCGACCTGAGCATATTCACCTACGGCCTTATGCTCCACTACAGCCTTGAGGCAGTACGCATCGTCCATGAGCAGGACGGCATAAACGCAGAGGTGGTTGACCTCCGCACGCTGCGTCCCCTGGACGCCGAGACGATCATCGCGTCAGCCCGGCGCACGAGCAAGGCTATGGTCGTACAGGAGGACACGCTGGCGGTGAGTGTGGGGTCAGAGGTGGCGGCGTTAATTGCCGAGCACGCCTTCTATGACCTTGATGCGCCGGTGATGCGCGTCGGTCCGCCTGACCTGCCTCCGATGCCCTTCAGCCCGCTGCAGGAGGCGGCATTCATGCCCTCGCCGGAGAAGATCGCGGTAGCCATAAGGAAGCTGGCGGCGGTGTGATGGCGCCACGGCGGAGAAGGCGTGAAGTACATACGGCCGCGGGTACACTTGACTCATGCCGCAGCCCATAAAGCTCCCGCACGTCGGAGAGTCGGTCACAGAGGCGGTCATCGGCAAGTGGCTGAAAAAGCCAGGCGACCGCGTCCAGAAATTCGACCCCATTGTTGAGGTCGTGACCGACAAAGTCAGCATGGAGGTGCCTTCGCCAGCGAGCGGGACGCTCACTCGCATCGTAGCTGTCGAAGGCGCCACCGTCCTTATGGGCGCTGTCATCGCTGAGATGGAAGTGGAGGGAGCAACCCATTCCGGCGTAGCTCCAGGTTCATACACTCCCCCGCAGCACGCCGCTGCGCCGGCCGCGCCGGGCCGCGTCGGCGCCATGGTCATGGGCGCCAACGTGGGGCCCACCGGCGGCCTGTTTCAAGACACAAGCCTGGCGTCCGCGGGCAGGCCCTCGACGACGCCCATGCAACCTGGGGAAGAGCAGGACGCTGGGGACGGCCAGACAGGCGCAGTCTATTCGCCTGTCGTCCTAAAGCTGGCGGCCCAGCATGACATAGACGTTGCAACCGTCCGGGGGACCGGGCTAGGGGGCCGGGTCACCAGGAAGGACATCATGGACGCAGTGGCGCGCGGGCAGGCCCAAAGGCCGGCCAGCCTGCCAGCGGCCGGACCCTTCGGAGAGGACCGCATCATTGAGCCTTCGCCAGTGAGGAAGATCGTAGCCGCGCATATGGTCCGCAGCTTCCGTGAAATCCCGCACGCCTGGTCGGCCATAGAGGTAGACATGACCGGTGTCGTGGCGTGCCGGGCGGCAAGGCGTGAGCAGTTCAAAGCCGCGTACGGAATCGACCTGACGTACCTGCCCTTCACCGCGCATGCCGTGGCGCAATCGCTCAAGGCCAACCCGGTCCTCAACTCGTCCTGGGAGGACGGCAAGGTCAGGCTCAAAGGGCGCGTCAACCTGGGCGTAGCGGTCGCGGCCACGGACGGCCTTGTCGTTCCTGTGCTCAAGGATGCGGACACGGAGGACATGGCCCGCCTCGCCGTCCGGCTCGCCAGCCTGGTTACACGCGCCAGAGAGGGCAGGCTCGGCCTGGAAGACGTGCAGGGCGGGACGTTCACCCTGAACAACACGGGCGCGCTGGGGTCTGTGTGGGGCGGCGCCATCATTAACTACCCCCAGGCGGCCATACTGACGACCGAAGCCATAGTGAAACGGCCTTCAATCGTGCCCGAACCTGACGGCGACCGGGTTACAGTCCGCTCGATGATGAACATCTGCCTGTCGTTCGACCACCGTGTCATGGACGGCGCAGAGGCTGCCGCTTTCATGCAAGACGTGCGGAGGCGGCTGGAAGCGGTAACGGTGGAGACGCGCCTCGAATGACCGCCGACAATGTCGAATTGAGTGTGGCTCACGCGTCGGCGGAAGGACAGGGGCCACTTGCGCCCCGGACGCTGCAGGCGTGCTGGCTTGGCACTGTCTCCTATGCGGAAGCACTGGCGCTCCAGCGACGGATTTTGGGGGACCGTAAGAGCGGCCGGGCGCCCGACACGCTACTGCTCCTTGAGCACCCGCACGTGTTCACGCTGGGGAGGAGGTCGGTTAGCGGCCACGTTTACGCGGACGAGCAGACACTCCGGAGCATAAGTGCGGAAGTAGTCGAAACGGACCGCGGCGGCGAGGCTACCTACCACGGGCCGGGGCAGCTCGTGGCCTACCCGATTGTCTCAATACGCGAGGCTGGCCTGGGGCCGGTCGCATACGTGCGCCTGCTTGAAGAAGCCGTGATATTGACCCTGCGTCAGTACGGGCTCGCTGGCCACAGAGTCGTGGGCAAGACGGGCGTATGGGTGGGCGGGGAGCCTGGCGCAAAGCCTCTTGAGGGCGAAGCTCCAAAGGGAGCAAAGCTGGCGGCAATAGGCGTCCGCATTAGCGACGGTGTCGCCATGCATGGCTTCGCCTTGAACGTCACAACCGACCTATCGTACTACGCTCACATCATCCCGTGCGGCATGCCAGGCCTGCGCGTGGCGTCCATCGCATCTCTGACGCGCGGCAGGCCCGCAGTCAAAGAGGTGGGCGCGACTGCGGCCCGGCGGCTTGCTGACCTCCTGAGCCTCAGCCTGCTGTGGACAGAGCAGCACAGCGCGCCGCCTATGCTGGACCGAAGCGTGTAATCCCGGCTCTCGAAACTGGTGTGGCCGCCCCCACGTGCTTTGCGGGCGGCCTGCCTCCACGCTTCGTGCCACGTGGTGGAGCATGTGTTCTGGAGGAGTGCGCCGGATGTGTAACCGGACGGCCTTCCGCCATGGGCCAGGCGCCGATCACCACAGTGGAAGACAAGTCTGCGGACGTTGAAGACCGGAATAAGAAGCGTCACGGGCCAGTCCCCGTGGGACGCCGCCGCGCGATGGTCATCTGCGCCGACCGTAAAGAAGGTGCGAAGGTGCGCGCCGCGCTCGCCCTGGAAGGCCCCAATGAGTTCGAAGTTGAAGTCGCCGCGCCGTTCCAGGCCGCTCTGGGCCTGCTGGGGTCCACCGACTACACTGCGGCTGTGCTGTCGCTGGACACCCTCGGAATGTCTGCCGCTGCCGCTCTCGCGCAGGTCAGGGACGCCGCCGATGGCATTGTGGTAGTCGTCATTGGCAGGCAACCGGCGAACGCCATCGCCCTGGAGACGATAAGCGCGGGCGCCCAGGAGTACCTGACCTATGAGGAAATGCGCAGCGGCCGCCTGTTACTAGCACTGCGCGCGGCAGCCGTCCGCCAGGAAACCGTCCGAGCATTGCGCAAGCAAGTCCTGGAACTCAAGGCAAGTGAGGCCCGGTTCAGGAACCTGATCGTTCAGAGCGCCGACGGGCTTGTCGTACTCGACAAGCAGGCGGTGGTCAAGTTTGTCAACCGGGCAGCCGCGGAAATTTTCGGCAGGCCCGCAGCGGACCTGATCGGCGGGAAGCTAGAGCTCCCTCTCACGCTGGGCGGCACTTACGAAATTGACATCGTGCAGGAGCCATATGCAGGAGGCGCAGCCCCGCAAGACTTGCAGACGGCCAATGTGGCGGGACGGCTGTACAAGGTGCGCAGCTTCCGGTTCGTCTCGCTTGAGGTCCGCGTGTTCGAGACAGAGTGGGCAGGCGAGCAAGTGTATGTGGCCACGCTGCGCGAGGTCACTTCACGCCGCCGAGCGGAGCAGGACAGGCTGGCTCTCGCGAGCATGGGCCGGACGGTGAGCCAGGACCTCGACCTGCAAAGTGTCTGCGAACGCGTCGCGGACGAAGTTGCAAAGCTAGTCAAGTACGACAGGCTTGAGATCAGCCTTGCCAGCCCGCGTGCACCCGAGCCGCGGGTCAGGTATGTGAGAGGGACCGGGGCACATACTGTGGACGAAGACCGGCCAAGTCCGGCAAAGCCGAGGCACGTCCTTGCGGCCTGGATCGAAGTGTCTTTCGGCACGGTGGCACAGCCTGACGGCGCCCTTGGAATCGGATCGCTGCGTGCCGGGGCATTTACGGAGTATGAGCGGGACCTCCTGGACCGCATCGCCGTAGAGGTCTATCCAGCCCTCAGGAACGCCCGTGACCACGAGCTCGCCATGCTTGCAACGGGCGCCAGCAAAACTGCGCTGGCCAGTCATGTCGCCTCGGAGACACGTACCGGCTCCCGTGGTGTGTCCCGGTGACCTGGCTCGGCCGCCGAAATGCAGACAGCGCGCCGGGCAGGCCGTCTGAACGTGGGACGGCGCAGCGAAAAGCGTCCAACCTGCCCGCATTTGCTGCAGGAGCGACACTGGCGATGCTTTTGGCAATGACCGTGGGCATCACTGTGGCCGTCAACGAGGTGACCGGTCCTCAGAGCCAGACGGAGCGCGGTCTCGGTACGGTTGAACGGCGGGACTGGTGGACGGTGCTGGCCGCTGGGTCCGCCGTAACCGTGTTCGCCACAGGGGCTATGTATTCCCTCTTGAGGAGCCGCCAGGCGGCACACTCAGAGCTACGGACCATGGACAGCCGCTTGCGCGTGGTCCTTGACTCGGCCATCGAGGGCATCCTGCTGGTCGATGGCTACGGCAGCATAGTCTGGGCCAACCAGTGGTTCGCAGACGCTTTCGGGTACGGAAAGGCAGAGTCACTCGTTGGCGCCAGATGGGAAGATGTCCGCCGCCGGCCCGGCGTCCAACTGGCCGACCTCAACACCTACGTTGCCAGGCTGGACGAAATCACCTCGCAACCCTTCTTTGAAGTCCCCAGCGAGGACGTCCGCTTCGCCGGGCCAGCCGGCCGCACGCTGTCCATGACATCAGCCCCTGTTACAGACCGCAAGGGGTACAGCCTCGGGCGACTCTGGGTATTCCGGGACGTGACAGCAGAGCGGCTTGCGGCTGAATCTCAGGCCCTGTTCATCTCGATGGTCTCGCACGAGTTACGCACACCCCTCACGTCAATGACCGGCTTCGTGGAGCTTGCGCTCGAAGGCGCAGGCGGCCAATTACCGGAAGGCGCGGCGCGCCTCCTGCGCATCGCCAGCACAAACGGCGAGCGGCTAAGCCGCCTGGTTTCGGACATCCTGGAAGTAACCAGGATTGAAACAGGCCACGTGACTCTCGAAAAGTCTGCCGTTGACCTTGACGGCCTGGTGCGTGATCTGGCGGAATCTCTCGGAGTTGAGTTTTCAAAGAAGGGCGTGTCTCTGAGTGTGACGGGCCTTTACGGGCTGCCGCCTGTGTGCGCAGACCGGCAACGGACGGCCCAGGTCCTCACCAACCTTATGACCAATGCGTGCCGTTACACGCCTCCAGGGGGTGCAGTGACCATTTCGGCGCACCAGGATGGCGCCATGATGGCCGTGACCGTAGCTGACACTGGTCCAGGCATACCGCGCGAGGACCACGAGAGGATCTTCGAGAAGTTCGCCACCATCCGCACGAAGGGCCCGAAACCTCCCGGAAGCACCGGCCTCGGCCTCGCCATCACCAAAGGGCTCGTCGAGCTTCAGGGCGGAAAGATCACCGTATCAAGCGGTGTGGGCAAGGGCAGCGAGTTCACGTTCACATTGCCTCTGGCGATTGCCTCTGACACGGGCGATGGAGCGCACACGTCCGGCTCCGGCGTATTCGCCGCCGGTGGGCGTCTGGCTGTATGACACCCGCCCTCCAATAACCTGCTAGACAAAAGCCACAGGCGGCATGTCCGGCGCACTGGGCCCGCGGCCTACTTCACGCCCTTGAACATCACCACTCCGCGGCCGTCTTCGCCACGGGCCAGGGCGTCGAAGCCTTCGTTGATCTCCTCCAACGGGTAACGCCGGACGATAACGCTGCCGATGTCCAGCTTGCCCTTCAGATAAAAGTCAATGACCTTCCTGAACGTCTCGTGCGGGCTGGCGGACGAGTAATAGCTTCCCACCACCGTCTTCTGGTTGCGGACCATGTCTACAAGGTCGAGAGATCCCTTCTCCCCGTCCGGCGCCAGGCCCACAACCACTGTGGTCCCCGCCTTGCGGGTGGAGTCATACGCTTGCGCCGATGTCCTGGCCGACCCGAAACTGTCAAATGCGAAGTCGACCCCGCCATCAGTCAAGTCCCTGATGACCTTCGGCGCGTCCTGCGACTTTGCGTTGACGACGTCCGTAGCCCCGAACTTATAGGCGAACTCCAGCTTGTGGTCGTGGATGTCCACCGCGATGACCCTGGATGCGTTCATTAGCCGTGCACCCTGGATAACGTTCAGCCCAACGCCGCCGCAGCCAAAGACGGCAACGCTCATCCCGGCTCGGATGCCTGCCTGGTTTATCACCGCACCGACGCCCGTCGTGACCGAACAGCCGATAAGCGCGGCCACGTCCATCGGCACCTCGTCAGGCAACGGGTAACAGGCCTGCTGCGCCGTAACCACCGTTTCGCCAAAGACGCCCATCTTTGTGTACTGGAACACCTCATTTCCATGTGGGTCTCTGAGCCGTGTGGTGCCGTCGAACTGACGCGGGCCTGTGGCACGGTGCGTATCGCACAGCTGGGGCAGGCCGCTCCTGCAAGACCTGCAGAACCCGCAGCTGGGGACGAACGATAGGACCACACGTTGCCCCGGCTTCACGGACGAGACTCCCCCGCCGACCTCCTCGACGATACCCGCGCCCTCGTGTCCCAGCACTATGGGCAATGGGAATTTCGCGGTGCCGGTGATGACGTGGTGGTCGCTGGCGCAGATGCCTGCGGCGCCGATGCGGACTTTGACCTCTCCGAACTCCGGCGCCTGCTGTTTGAGGTCTACTACCGGCATCTTCTTTTTTGGCTCGTAAAGTACCGCTGCGTGCAAGGTCGGACTCCTGCGATGCTGAGGTTGACTGGGGGCGCCTAATGTTAGCCCTCTCTGGCGCGATACGGCCCCATGCCGATAGGGCACGGGGCCGCAGTGTTTTAGGTGCGTGGATGTGGCCTGAGGCTCAGTGGCTATCTGACCCCTGCGGGCACCTTTTCTTCGAGCCTGTTCTTTACCAGCGCCTTCAGTTCCTTCATCTGGGCGATTGTCGGGGATTGCCCGTTGTTCTTTGACTTGTCGAAGATCACTTGCCCTTCGTAGGTCAGTTTGAAGACGCCCTTTGCGCCGGGCTTCAGCTTTATTGCCAAAGCAGGGCCCCCGGCGGCGAACATCTCGCTAACAGCCCACGCCGCCAGGTTCCCGTACCCGCACGGCACGCAATATTCGATTTCGACTTCGGCCTTCCATTCCTTGTCCATGTATGCACTCCTTATCAGGAAACTCCGCCCGAGAACGCCAGACGGCCCCCGCAGCGTAGCAGCAGGCGGCGCCTGCCGCAATCTCCGCGGAAACGGGCGTGCTACAGGTCAACAGGCGCCGCCGTTCGGTTATACTCCGGCCACAACCCGACACCATTCGTCGCGAGAGGAGTCCGTGATGGTTGCCCAGGTCGAGCTCAGGCCCGTGAGCCGCCAGGACGTAGAGCGTATTGCCGGGTGGCTTGCCGACCCCCAGGTCGCAGAAGCCTGGTTCGGCCGCTATACATATGGCGACCCCGTCCACTTGGGCTACGACCCGCGCAAGATGACGGGCGCGCCAGATGATGAATGGCAAGAGATCTTCGGCCCCCATAAGGCCGAAAGCGCCGGCCACCAGGACCACAGGGACATATTTTCTATCTATACGAAGTCAGGCGAGCACATTGGAGAGGGCCACCTCGCCATCGAAGAGCGACTCGGCGACGCCCACCTGTCCATCCTTATAGGACGCAAAGACCTCTGGGGCCACGGGTACGGCACGGCGGCAACGTTGGCCCTCCTTGAACACGCTTTCGACCACTTGGAGCTCTACCGCGTGTGGGTGGATGTACCCACCTACAACACGCCGGCAAGGAACATGTTCGAGCACCTGGGTTTCAAGCATGAGGGCACGCTCCGCAAAAGCCGCCCGCACGCCGGCGCCAGGCACGACTCTTTCATCATGGGCATTCTCAGGGACGAGTTCCACCGCGCCTACCCACAGGGCGTCTCAAGCCACGTAGTGACGCGCGACGCTCCGAAGGTCTGAACGGCAAGCGCCAGAACTGCACTGCCTCAGGCGCCCAGCGCTGGCCCCAGGACATCCAGGTACTTCAACGCCGAGCCTGTGTTGAGCAGTACAACGCGCTCATCATGCGAAACTTGACCGGAACCGCGCAGCCGCCTCAGGCCGGCAAGGGTCGCTCCTCCCTCAGGGGCGGCGAAGACGCCGGAGAATTCCGCCATCTCCTTCACTGCCCCCACCATCTCATCGTCGGACACGACTAGAGCGGTGCCGCCACTGGCCCGCACCGCCCGGAGCACAAGGTAATCACCAATCGCTGCGGGCACGCGCAGCCCTGCCGCTATGGTTTTCGGGCTCACAACCGGGTCAGCGTGTCCCGCGCCAGCCTCAAAGGCCTTCACCAGCGGCGCACACCCCTCAGCCTGCACACAGACCATGCGCGGCCTCCGACCACCGCGTGGCAGCCAGCCGAGCGCTTCCATTTCGTCAAAGGCCTTCCAGATGCCGACGATGCCCGTGCCTCCGCCCGTTGGATACACGATAACGTCGGGCAGGTCCCACCCAAGCTGCTCGGCTATCTCGTAGCCCATGGTTTTCTTGCCTTCAGCACGATACGGCTCACGGAGGGTAGAAACGTCGAACAGACCGAGCTCGGCGGCCGCCGCCGCGGAGCGCCTCCCCGCATCAGTGATGAACCCATCGACAAGCGTCAGGCGCGCGCCGTAGGCCCGGCACTCCGTTTTGTTGGCCTGGGGCGCGTCGGCGGGCATGAAGACGTGCGCCTCCAGCCCGCCTGCCGAGCAGTAGGCGGCCAACGCGCCCGCCGCATTTCCGGCGGACGGTATGGTGAGCTTCGTCAGGCCAAGTTCCTTAGCTTTGGAGACTGCGGCCGAAAGGCCGCGCGCCTTGAACGACCCGGTCGGGTTCACGCTTTCGTCTTTGATGAGCAGGTCCTTCATGCCCAACCTGCGTGCCAGGCGGGGAGCGCTCAGGAGTGGGGTAAACCCTTCGCCCAGAGAGACCACGGCCTCTGGCATCGAGACCGGCATGACCTCGTGGTAACGCCACATGGTCGCAGCCCGGCCTGTCAGGTCCTCGCGCCTGAAATGGCGCCTGACCGAGTCCAGGTCATAACGAGCGAACAGGACCTTGCCGCACTTCGGGCAGGTGCGCGCCGGGTGTGCGGCTTCAAGCCGTTCGCCACAATTAGTGCATTCGAGACTGGCCAGGTAACTGAACATGGAGCCCACCCGTGTCCCTTAACCGTCCGCATTATCTGCTACCGCGTGCCAGTTCAGGAGACCGTCTTGACTGATGGCATCAGCCTGCCAGTTTCGCCGCCGGGAGGCAGCTTTTGGTCACGTCTGCGGTGGAGGCGCGGGCGGCTGCAGCGGGACTGGCCGCCAGGCCATCCGACGTGGCTCCACGTCTGAGGAAAGCACCTGGCGCAGCCCTGTGCCGTCGCTGTCGACTATCCACATCGCGCCGACCTCGCCGTCCACGACTGCGACCTCGCTTTCATCCGGCGACCAAGCGGCGTGGAACACGGTAAATGGGAGGGCGACAGCCTTAGTCCGGAGCGCAGTTGCAATGTCAATGATTACCAGCTCTACGGAACCGTCCTCCAGTTCGTTGCCGGCCAGCAGGCGCTTGCCGTCCTTCGACAGGCTGAAGGCCAGCTCAGTTGCGCCCACCGGTGAAAGCGTCTTTTCGGACGACCCGTCGGCGGCGGCGGTCATGATCACCAGGTTGCCTTCGCCATCGTCAGCCGAGTAGTACAGGCTGGCGCCATCCGGAGACCACATGGGCAGTATGTGCCGCTTTGTATCGTCCTTCGAGATGCGTGTGGCCTGCTTGCTGGACGCCGGCGTGCCGGGCCCCCCGGAGGAGAACGAAGAGATGTCCGCCACGTAAATCTGCCACTCATCGGTTGCCATGGACGCGAACGCCAGTTTTTTGCCGTCAGGCGACACAACACCCATTACCGCGCCGTCGGGGTCATCAGTGAGCTGCCTTATCGCCTTCGTCGTGAAGTCAACATCGAATATCTGGGGCTTGCCATCACCTGCCGCGCTATAGACCAACTTTGAACCGTCGGAAGTCCACCTCGGCAAGAACTCCTGCATTTCGTTCTGCGCCAAGGTATCTTGCGGCGAACGCAAATTCGCGTTCCTCAAGTCAATAAGCGCCAGACCCCCTCCGTCACCGTCAAGCGCCTCGACAGCAATTGTGTCCGCGCTGCGTTGCCGGACTGACACGGAGACCGTCGCGGTCAGCGTGGAAGAGTTACCCAGGGCGCCTGAAGGGAGTGTGGCAAGCAGTGCGCCGGGGAAATCCCCGGTCTGCATCCCTGCTACGAAGACCCCCGTTTCTGAGACTGTGCCACCGGCCGTGGCCTCCCACACCACGCCTTCTTCGGAGATGAGGTTTCCGTACTCGTCCTTTATCACTGCATAGAACGGTGACCCTGCTCCTGTAGGTACGGTGTCCGACTTCGGGTCTATGTCAAGGCTGACAGCGGGCCCGGGGGTTATGTACAACTGCACGCTCGCGCTGGCGGTCACCCTGCTTTTCGACCCCTGCGCTACCAGGTAATTTTCAGAAAAGTCACCCGCCTTGGTTCCCGCGGTGAACGTGCCGTCCTCCTTCACTTCCCCAGGCTCATTATTGAGGAGCGTCCATGTCACCTCATCAAGCTCAATAAGGTTTCCGAACCTGTCCTGGCCCATAGCGGCGAGCTTTACAGACTCCTTGATGGACACCACATAAAACTCAGACTCAAATATCACACTGTCCAGCACTCCCGGCTGGACGGTGGCGCGGATAACCTTTTCTAGCGTCCGGCCACCAATTAAGACTGTCACGCTGACCAGAGGCACGTCGCCTGCCGTCGCTTCTGTACCCGCCCTGAAGAGGCCCGTGTCGTCTATGCGGTCGTTAGCGCGGAGCGCCTCAAACTTGACTTGACCCCCAGTGACGGGGGTGCCGTTCTCGTCAACCGCAGTCGCCGTGAATGTCACGCGTCCTCCGGCGACGATCTCCAGTTTTTCTGGTTCAACTCTGACGGCGACGGGAGCGCCGGCCTTGAACGTGAGTGATGCTGCGCCCAGTCCTGTCTTGCCCTGGCGCTCAAAAGAAGCAGTAACGCCCCCTCCGTACGTCCCGGTGCCCAGCCTGGCAGTAAATGCGCCTTCCGGAGTGATTTCCCCGGCGTCAGGGTCGGCCGCCCAGGAAACTATGGCGTCGGCCACACGGTTGCCAAGCTCATCGAACGCTTCCGCCTTGAACTGGACCTTGTCGCCAGCGGTTACTTCAACTATTGCAGGAGTCACTGCGACCCAGCCAGCCGGCCCGGGCTCCACTCTGACCTGGGCCCGTGAAGTGGCGGCCGTCTTGCTGCCCTTAAGGAGCGTCAAGGTGACGGTGAAATCTCCGACATCCTGGTACGTGTGGGAAGGCGCCTGGTCCGTGCTCGATTGCGCGTCTCCAAAGTCCCAGCGGTACTCCAGTCCTCCTTTGGCGGTGACCGGGCTAAATTGCACAGATAAGGGTGCGGGGCCGCTGTTTACAGACGGTGTAAAGCTGGCGTCTGGAGCCCCTCCGCAGGCGGCGCTCAAGGAGATGAGAGTGAGGCACACTCCCAACGCCGCCGCACCAAATGGCTCACGTAGCACAGCCCACATACCCATGCGTGGCAACAGCTGACACCCTTCCACAAGCCGCGGCGGCAAAGCCACGATTGTAGTGGCAATAACAACGCAGAAGTCGTCTATCAGACTACGCCAGCCATGTCTGGGGAGATTGCCGGTCACATTCGCGCTTGCCGCTGGCTTGCTCCCGCAAGTCGGGCCGCGGGCCAGCACGGACGCTAATGGTTACAAGCGAAAGTAACCTTGTCTCGTAGATGGAGCCCTGGCCGTCAGGAAGCCCGCTTTCCCTCGCTAATGATGCAACAAAACACCGCCACAATCCTCGTCGTAGACGACGACCCTGACATCCTGGAACTTGTAGCCACTCGCATCGGGGTCGCAGGCTACCATCCGTTGGTGGCGCCATCTGCGGAAGAAGGGCTCAAGGTCTTTTTTGCGCGCAGGCCTGCCCTCGTCATCCTTGATGTTGACATGGCCGGTATGGGCGGCCTCGCACTCTGTGGCCGGATCCGTGAAGTGTCAGACGTCCCTATTATGTTCCTGAGCGCTCTCGGGGCCGAGTCTGACCGGGTGAGGGGTCTCCAGGCGGGTGGAGACGACTACATTGTCAAGCCGTTCCTCAAAGACGAGCTCCTGGCACGTGTTCAGGCTGCCCTGCGCCGGGCCGCCATGCCTCCGGTCAAACAGTTGCAGGACGCTTACTCAGACCGTGAGCTGACCCTCGACGAGCGTACCCATGCCGTGGTCGTCAGGGGTAAACCCATAGCGCTTTCCCCGCGCGAATACCGCGTTCTGACCGCGCTCGTCCGCCACGCCGGCCAGGTGTTATCTCAGGAGCAATTGCTTTCGATGGCCTGGGGGGCCGGCGCCGAAGACGCATCTCCTGAAAGCGTGAGGCTTTACATCTCGTACCTGCGCGCCAAGATTGAGGAGCGGCCAAGGCAGCCCCGCCTCATTGAGACTGTGCGGGAATTCGGTTACCGGTACGTGAGGCCCGCAGACCGGGCGCAAGCAGCCTAGGGCCGACGGTCCTTCCGTCCCCGGCCGCCTTCTGAGGCTGGTGAAAAGCGGCCCGCCTGAGCGGATTGTTCAAAATTTCACTTGCTGGCCTTCTGCGCTGATGCTATGCTCCGCGGCTGGAGCAGGCCAATCTTGCGCCGAGTACGCCTCCGGCGTCGCGCGTTCATTGGGGGATGCCGCGCGCGAGGACAGCGCGGACACATGTTGCAGGACTACTTCCGCCACTACGGCAACCTCGCCATTTTCATCGGCCTCGCCGTTGCGGTGCCCTTGGGCATGCTCGGCTTGTCGTTTATTGCGACGTGGGCCAAAGTGCGGCCGCAGCGCCCGGGCCGAGTGAAGCAAGCATCGTACGAGTCCGGCCTGCCGCCCATGAGCCCGCGGCCGGTGCTGTTCAGCATCCGTTATTACCAGTACGCGCTGCTGTTCGTCGTCTTCGACGTTGAGACTGTTTTCCTTTACCCCTGGGCCGTGAAGTTCGGCGTCCTCTCCAAGCAGTTCGGGCTTGTCGCGTTAGCCGCAGTGTTGGTCTTCCTCGCGGTGTTGACCGTCCCATATGTGTACGCGTGGCGCAAGAAAGCCCTGGAGTGGCAGTAGATGACGATACATGCGGGGGACATCATCCGGCACAGGCAGGGGGTCGAAGTCACATACCAGCGCGGCGTGCCGCTAGCCAACGTGACATGGGCCCTTGATAAGGAAGAGGGCACAGAGGTCAACCGCATGAAAGCGGCGCGCACTGAGCCGTACACGGAGCCTGTAATCGAAGTCCCGCCTGACCTTAGGCGGAACGTCGCTGTCACTGGCGTGGACACTCTGCTCAACTGGTCACGCAAATCGTCTATGTTCCCGATGCAGTTCGGCCTCGCCTGTTGTGTTTTCGAGATGATCGCTACAGCGATGGCCCGTTTTGACCTCGCCCGCTTCGGCATGGAGGCGATGAGGGCGTCCCCCAGGCAGTCCGACCTGCTCATCGTTTCCGGCACCCTGACGTGGAAGATGGCGCCGGTCATTCGCAGGCTGTATGAACAGATGGCTGAGCCAAAATGGGTCATCTCGATGGGCGTGTGCGCCACAAGTGGCGGGCCATACTTCCAGTCCTATTCCGTCGTGCCGGGCGTGAACCACATCATGCCAGTTGACGTTTACGTGCCTGGGTGCCCGCCCAGGCCTGATGCGCTCCTGTACGGCATCATGCAGCTCCATGAGAAGGTGAAACGCTACCGCCTGACGTCTAACCCAGCGGGAGCCTCGGCGCAATGACGCGGCCCTGGGGAGGCGAGGAGCTGGCAGCAGCAGTGCGGGCTTTTTTGCCAAGCGCAATAGCCGCCTACGACACACGCTCAGTCTGGGTCACGCCCGCCGCCTGGCTCGAAGTAGCGCATGGACTCCGTGACCGCAGCGAGTTCGCGTTCGACCTCCTAAGCTCGCTATCAGCAGTGGACTACATTGACCACTTCGAAGTGGTGTACCACCTGACCTCGCTCCGCCAGAACCGCAGCGCGGTCGCCAAAGTGAAGTGCGGTGAAGGCCGCCACGACCCGGTCGTCCCCAGCGTCGTCTCCGTGTGGCGCGGCGCCGATTTCCAGGAGCGGGAGGCATATGACCTCATGGGGGTCCGCTTCGACGGCCACCCGAACATGAAGCGGATCATGTTGTGGGACGGCTTCCCCGGTCACCCGCTGCGGAAGGACTTCGTCACTTACGACCAGTCACTTGTCCCGCTAGAGCCGCAAGATCAGGCTGGCGGCCTCCGGCTAAATCAGACATGACACTCCAGACACAGCCAGTCTCGATAAACATCGGGCCGCACCACCCATCTACGCACGGTGTTTTCAGGATGCGCGTGACCTTTGACGGCGAGCGCGTAGTAGACGTGGAACCGGTATTCGGCTACCTGCACCGCGGGACAGAGAAGCTGGCCGAGGAGCGCACCTACACCCAGGTCGTGACACTGACGGACCGTATGGACTACGTGGCCTCGATGACGAATAACCAGGCCTACATGGTCGCGGTCGAAAAGTTGGCGGGCATCGAGCCTGCGCCGCGCGGCGTCTGGCTCAGGATGATCGCCGCCGAGCTCCAGCGCATCGCTTCGCACCTGGTGGCGACCGGGTTCCTGCTGCAGGACCTGGGCACCTGGGGCACGCCGCTCATGTACACGATGCGGGAACGCGAGAAAGTCCTCGACCTCTTCGAGATGCTCTGCGGCGCCAGGATCACAAACAGCTACCTGCGGCCAGGCGGGGTGTTCCAGGACGCGCCGGACTACTTCTGGCCGGCCTTGAGGCAGTTCCTGGACGAAGCACCGCACCGCATCGATGAGCTGGACCAGTACCTGACCGGGAGCGAGATCGCCTTGCAGCGCACAAAGGGCGTCGCCGTCCTGAAGCCTGAGGCCATGCTGAATGCTTCCATTACCGGGCCAATGCTGCGCGCCGGTGGGGTGGACTGGGACCTGCGGCACCGCGACCCGTACGACTTCTACGACCGTGTGAAGTTCCATCGCCCGCTGCACCATGCAAGCGACAACTTCGCCCGCTACTGGGTCCGGCTCCAGGAAATGCGGGAGAGTGTGAAGATCGTTGAGCAATGCGCGAAACAAATAGAGCCTGGGCCAGTAAGGCCAAAGGCGGTACCGTACCTGGTGCGGCCGCCAGAAGGCGATGCTTATGGCGCCATCGAATGCCCCAAAGGTGAGTTGGGGTTCTATCTCGTTAGCGACGGTGGGGTGTCCCCTTACAGGTGCCACATCAGAGCGCCATCGCTCATGAACTTGACGCTGCTAAGGGAGATGCTCGTGGGCGGGTACGTGGCAGACATGTTCGTCAGCTTCGGTTCGACAGACATCAACATGGGTGAGGTGGACAGGTAGTGACGTGGCGTCCCTGGCCTCCACCGAGGAAGGCGGCAGTCCTCGCTCACATATGGGCGAAGTGATGAGACTGTAATTGGAAACCTTTCTAAACAACTCCTGGTTCAGGAACATCTACTGCAACCTGGTAGACAGTGAAAGCGTCCGCTGCTCGGCTGGGGGGCTATTCGGCGACTCTGGTCTGCTGCCGGCCAGCCTCGGGTGGCTGGCGTTTGCCATCACGAGCGTGCTGCTCGGTGCCATCGTGCTGAACGCTGTGCTGGGCGCGGTAGTCTTCTACATCTGGGCTTTTCGCCGGCTCATGGCACGGTTCCAGACTCGCACAGGGCCTAACCGCTGGGGCCCGTTCGGGACGCTCACCAGCACGGCCGACGCACTGAAGACGATGTTCAAAGAGGACATCGTCCCTGCCGAAGCGGACCGCTGGGTCTTCAACGCCGCGCCCGTGCTGATGGTGGTGCCAGTTTTTCTCGTATTCTCGGTCGTGCCGTTTGGCGCCGGCACATTCATTGCCGACTTGAACGTTGGCATCTTGTTCATCATCGCGGTCACGTCGGCGAGTGTACTGGCCATAGTCATGGCCTCCTACGGGTCGGGGAACCGGGTATCCATATTTTCCGGCGCCCGCGCCGTAGCCCTGCTCATCAGCTATGAGGTGCCGATGGCGCTCTCCGTCATAGGCGCGGTGATGGTTGCCGGGTCGCTCTCGATGGGCAGCATCGTTGCGGCGCAGGACGTGCCATTCATCATCGTCATGCCTCTTGGCTTTCTGGTGTTTTTCCTGGCGGCCCTCGCCGAATCGTCCCAGACGCCTTTTGACCTTGCGGAGGCCGAATCCGAACTTGGCGCGGGCTACCTGAACGACTACTCGAGCATGAAGTTCGGGCTGTTCTACCTGGCGGAGTTCGCGGCGGCCATTGCGGCCGCGGCGGTGATCACGACGGTGTTCCTGTCTGGTTGGCGCGGCTGGTGGCCCATACCATCGCACGTCTGGTTCTTCGCCAAGGTGGGTGTTGTCCTGTTCTCAATGATCTGGGTTCGGTTCACTTGGCCCCGGCTCAGGGCCGACCAGGTTATGGCGCTTTCATGGAAGGGGCTCTTCGAGCTGACACTCGTGAACCTGGTGACCACGGGCGTCATGGTCGCAGTGTTCGCTGATGAGGAGGCGCCGGGCGACCTCTTCAGCGCGGCTGAGCTCTGGGTCATGGCTGCGGTGAACTGGCTGGTGTTTATCGGCTCAGTGTGGGCGCTCGGCAAAGTGTTGGGGCCGAAGCCATACAAGGAGCCGATGCCTGTCTCCCCGGCGTCCGTGTACCCTGTCGCGGTTGAGGAAAAGGCTGCTGCGTCCGCAGGCGGTTGAGGCGCACGCACGGGGCCGACGGCGAGGGCCGTTGGGGTCTAGGGTCGAGATGCTGAAACAAGCTAAGTATGACGTGTCTAAGCGGTGACAGCCCGCGTGAAGGTTAGGACTGGATGCTCGGCACAGGACTCATAAAGGGCATGGGGGTGACGATGAGGAATTTCCTCCGCACCCCCGTCACAGAGCAGTACCCCGACCGCCGGATCAGCCCTGTCGAGGCTGCGAAGGCGGCTGGGATGAGCCCGGTCGCGTTCGCATTTAAGAAGCCGCGCGAGACGTTCCGTGCCGCCGCCGGGCTGACCACTGTCCCAGTGAAGGTGAAGCAGACGCCGCGCTTCCGCGGCAACGAGTTCACCTGGTACGAGGACCGCTGCACGGGCTGCGCAAGCTGCGCCAAATACTGCCCGCTGGGGATCATCAAGATCGTGACCCACCCGGGCGGCATAGACGTCCAAGAGGGCGAAAGCTACGCCATCGACGTCTTCGACATTGACAGCGGCCGGTGCATGTTCTGCGGCCTCTGCGTTGAAGCGTGCCCGTATGATGCGCTGCACATGGGGTCCCAGTTCGAGCGGGGACAATACAAGCGGGCGGACCTGGTTATAACTGTCGACGAGCTGAAGTCCAACCTGAAGCGTCCGAGCTCGTGGTTCCGTCCGCAGTTTGAGAAGCAGGGCTACAACCCGTTCAAAGACCCCAAACCCCAGCACAATGAGGCTGGCCGCCACGAGATGCCCTCGCATGAAGAGCTCACAGACCGTTGGGTGAAGCAGCGGTGAGTGAGCTATTCGAGGTCTCAGGCGTCGTCAACATCATGTTCTGGGCGGCTTCGGCCCTGGCTGTGAGCGCCGCCCTGGCCGTAGTCACGGTGCCCAATGTTTTCAAGGCCGCTCTGTTTCTGGCGCTCTCGTTTACCGGTTTAGCCGCCGTTTACTTCCTGCTCAGTGCCGAGTTTGTGGGCGTAGTGCAAATCCTCGTCTATGTGGGCGCGGTGTCCGTACTCATCGTATTTGCCACCATGCTCGTACGCGACATGGGGGGCGCCAGCCGGCCCGTGAACAAGCAGGTGGCTACGGGGGCAATCATAGTGGCAGCGTTGGTCGCGGCCGGCATCGTGTTCGTAGGATATGACACGCAGTGGACGAGGGTGGAGGACATCGAGAGCGTGGACTCAGCCGCGGCGCTGGCCGGGACATACCGTGAGGTATCGCTAGTGGGCCGAAGTCGTGAAGAGGCAGTCCTGGTCGCAGCCGACGCAAGCGCAAATGGGGCAAAGCCTGGCGTCTTTGCGGACGGGACGGGCACACTTGGGACTCTCTTGCTCCGCGAGTACCTGCTTGCCTTTGAGGTCATTGGGCTCGTGCTGACTGCAGCCCTAATTGGCGCGCTGGCCCTGATGCGGGAGCCGCGCCATGACACAGAAAGCGCCCGCACACGGCGCACAGACAGGGGGGCGGCATGACCCTGGAGAGCGTGCTCCTTGTTTCGGCCGTCCTGTTCGCGACAGGGCTCTATGGTGTGCTTTCGCGCCGCAGCGCCGTGACGGTGCTCATGTCGCTTGAAATCATGTTCAACGCCGTCGTCGTGGCTGCGGTGGGGTTCACGAGGTTCACCGTGCCTGCCGGCCTCGCGGCGGGCGGTGCAGTCACCGCGCCTGGGGCCCGGCTCGCGCTCACGGGCCATGCGTTCGCGGTGTTCATCATTGCGGTGGCTGCGGCGGAAGTGGCGCTGGGCCTGGCCTTGATCATCACCTTGTACAAGTACAGGCAGACGGCAGACCTGGCGCAGGCCAACCTGATGAAAAATTAGAGCCTGGTCATGGACGGGCACGAGGCAGGCCAACTGTTCCCTCTCCTGCAATGAGAGAGGGGCCAGAGTGAGGGGCGTTAGGTGCTGCAAACTGAAAGCAGCACGCCAGGGCGGGGCGCAGGATGCCATGTGGACTGACTATCGCAAAGCTCCAAACCTGATGATCGCCGAAATGTGGAAGAACCTCCTGGAAGGGGAAGGGCTCCCTGCGGCCATAATCCCCGAGGGAGACATACTCGACTGGGGTGAGCGCGTGCCATTCCGTGTGCTCGTGCCGAAAGGGCGTGAGCACGTTGCCGACGAGATATTGAGGAAGCTGTGACGGCTCACACAGCAGATAACTGGCTAACAGTGAGGTCCATGCCCTCACTCTTGCCGTCTCCCAGCGGGAGGTGTCCTCACGACCTGAGCTGGCTGAATGGTTGGCGCCGTGTTCACTGAAACGCTCGCCTGGCTGATACTCGCTCTGCCTGTCGCGTCCTTTGTTATCAATGGCGCCGCAGTGCGGCCCCTGCTGGGACGGGAATCGCGCGTTGCCGGCTGGGTGACTGTCGTGGCCGTCGCCGGGGCCCTGTTCCTCTCACTGTGGGCGCTGGGCGCAGTGGTAGGCGGCTATGTGGACGAGTCTCTTTCGCTTGAGACGGAGCCGCGCGAGTGGTTGGTCGCGGGCAACCTGCGGCTCACATTTGGCATCCTGCTGGACCCGCTCACAGGAATCATGCTCGTCGTTGTGAGCGGCGTCAGCCTGCTAGTCCAGGTGTACTCGCAGGCGTACATGCGAGACCACCATGGCCACCGCGACTCCGGGTACACCCGCTACTACGCCTACATGTCCCTTTTCACAGCGGCGATGCTCGGGCTGGTGCTCTCACGCAACATTGTGCAGGTCTTCGTCTTCTGGGAGCTTGTTGGCGTTTCGTCGTACCTGCTGATCGGGTTCTGGATGGACCGGCCTTCTGCTGCGGCTGCGGCAAAGAAGGCGTTCATCATGACGCGGTTCGCCGACTTCGGGTTCCTGCTCGCCGTCCTTTACCTGTTCTCCAAAAACCCGGCGTGGCTGGACTTGCCGGAGCTCTACCGCGCCGCAGAGTCCGGCCTCTTGGCAGCGAGCGTTGCCACATGGGTGGGCCTGGGCGTCTTTATGGGCGCAGCAGGCAAGTCCGCCCAGTTCCCGTTCCACTCCTGGCTGCCCGACGCCATGGAAGGCCCGACGCCCGTGTCCGCTCTCATCCACTCGGCAACGATGGTGGCAGCTGGTGTTTTCCTCGTCGCCCGCCTGTTTCCGGTGTACGAGGCGTCCGTCGCAGCCATAAACGTGGTCGCGCTGGTGGGCGGTGGCACTGCTGTGTTCGCGGCGAGCATGGGGCTCGTATCAAACGACATAAAGCGAGTGCTCGCCTATTCGACGGTGTCTCAGCTTGGCTACATGATGCTCGCCCTTGGCGTCGGGGCATACGTCCCGGCCATCTTCCACCTGTTCACGCACGCATGGTTCAAGGCCATGCTGTTCCTGGCGTCGGGCAATGTGCACTACGCCGCCGGGACGTTCAACATGCGGTACATGGGTGGCCTCAAGCAGCACATGCCGTGGACATACCGCGCTGTCCTCATCGGGTCACTCAGCCTGGCTGGCATCGTCCCGCTGTCGGGGTTCTGGAGCAAGGACGAGGTACTCACGCACGCCCTAGAGGCTGGCACGGGTGTAGGAGTAGTCGTACTTGGGCTGGGCCTTGTCGCCGCGGTGATGACCGCGTTCTACATGTTCCGTGCGGTCTTCATGACCTTCCACGGGGAATGGCGCGGCGGGGGCGGGAAGGAAAGGAATGACCTGGAACATGCAGGCCACCCTGTCCCCGCTGGACTTGAGGAAACGCACCCGAAAGAAGCCCCGTGGCTGATGCTGGGACCTGTGGTCTTCCTGGCCCTCGCTGCCATATTCGTGGGCTTCTTCGCCAACCCGGTGGCGGACATTGGCGTTGTCCGCAAGCACGGGCTGGCCACATTCCTGACCAATAACGAAGAGGTCTTCCCAGACGAAGAAGCCATTGAGCACGCCGGAGGAGAGCCAGAATTCAATTTCGTCATCGCTGCTGTGTCAACGGCTGCGGCGCTCGGCGGGATCGGCCTGGCGTGGGCCATGTACGCCGGTAAGGTGCTGTCGCCAGAGAAGGTTGGACAAGTTTTCCGGCCGCTGTACAGGCTGCTGTCCCGCAAGTACTTCTTTGACGAGCTGTCTGAGGGGCTGCTTGCCAGCCGTATGTTCTACAGGCGGGTTGCGTTCGACCTGGACCGGTTCGACAAGTCCTGGCTGGACAATGTGAACGCGCAGTTTTCAATGTGGACAGTGCGGGCTGGCCGCGCGCTGGCGTTCGCCCAGAACGGGAAGGCCCAGTCTTATGCGCTCGTGATGGCCGTCGGGCTCATCGTGGCGGTGGCTGTGTACCTGGCCTGGGGGACCTGACGGTATGTTCAACGGCCTGCTCACCTTCACCGTCTTCCTGCCCGCGGGCGCAGCCATAGTCGGCTTCGTCCTGCTGAAACGCGACCGCGACATGCGCTGGCTGTCCATCGGCGCTGCGGTCGCCACCTTCGTGCTGTCGGTGGTCGTCTTCGCCTCTTACGACCGCGCCGCGGGCGGCGTACAGATGGTGGACCTGTTCCAGCGCTGGATACCTGTGCCCGGCCTGGAGTCCAGGTACCTGCTGGGCGTTGACGGCCTGAGTGCGCCGATGGTGCTGCTGACCGGGCTGCTTGGCATGGCGGCCGCATTCGCCTCCTGGCGAATAGAAAAGCGGGTCAGAGAGTACTTCTTCTGGCTGCTGGTCCTGGAGACGGCGGTCATGGGCGTCTTCACGTCCCTCGACCTCCTGCTCTTCTTCGTTTTCTTTGAGTTCGAAGTGATACCCATGTACATGCTCATCGCCATCTGGGGGTCCGGTCGCCCCAGGTATTCAGCTATGAAGTTTGTGCTGTTCACCCTGGCTGGCGGGTCCTTCATGCTCGTCGGCATCCTCACGTTGTACGTGTCACGCGGCGTCGGGACGTTTGCGATGGCGTCCATACCCGAGGCCGGCATAGTGGGCATACCGGACGTTATCGCCAGGGCGGACTTGATCGTACCCGCGAGCTTGATCTTCGCCTTTTTCCTTGTGGCATTCGCCGTGAAGCTGCCACTCTGGCCGCTGCACAACTGGCTGCCAGACGCACACACGGACGCACCCACCGCGGTGAGTGTGATGCTCGCCGGTGTGCTGCTGAAAATGGGCGGTTACGGCCTGTTCCGCATCAACCTTGGCATGTTCCAGGAGACGCCGGGGTTCACCATCCAGGACGCGGCCGGTGTGTTGGCGGCGATTGCGACGGTGAGTGTCCTCTACGGCGCCGTCGTGACCATCCGGCAGACCGACATGAAGCGGCTTGTGGCGTTCAGCTCGGTGAGCCATATGGGCTTCGTAATGCTGGGGGTCACTGCGATCGCGGCCAACGGCGGAGCCGACGCCAAGTTCGGGGGGCTGAACGGCGCCGCGCTGCAGATGTTCACTCACGGCACTATAACCGGGTTGGCCTTCTTGATGGTCGGCCTGACATACGACCGTGCGCATACGCGGCACATACCACACCTGGGAGGCCTGTGGAAGAAGATGCCGCTGATCGCGATATTCTTCCTGATCGCTGGGTTCGGGTCGTTTGGGCTCCCGGGCCTCTCGGGGTTTGTTGCAGAGATCATGACGTTCCTGGGCACGTTCCCGGTCTGGCCCTGGGCGACTGCCTTTGCCGCATTTGGTGTTGTGCTTGCCGCAGGCTACGTGCTGTGGATGGTGCAGCGGGCCTTTTTCGGGCCGAAACCCATTGAGGGCGGCATGTCCGACGAGCAATACAACCACCTCAAGGACGCCAGCGCGCTGGACATGGTGCCGGTAGTGGCGCTTGCGGCTTCAGTCCTGGTCGTTGGTGTATGGCCCAGAGTGCTGACGGACGTATTTGATGTTGGCCTGAAGGCGTTGGTGCGGTGATCACAGCCCATGACTACTGGGTCCTCTCTCCGGCCATTGCAATGGCCGCGCTGGCCATCGTAGTTGTGGTCGCTGATTTGCTCGTGCCTGAACGGTCGCAGGGCAGGGCAGACGGGTGGGTAGGCTGGCTCGCGCTCGCGGGGCTTACCGTGCCCGCGGCTATGTCATTGAACCTGTGGTTCGGGTGGGCCGGAGAAGTTGGGACAGGGCCCGCATTCTCCGGCGCTATAGTCGCTGACAGGTTCGCCCTCTTCTTCCAGTTCATCCTGACCGGGGTCACCGCAGCAGTAGTGCTGGCATCCGCCCGTTATGCCGGCAGCCGGCTAACCGGCCTACGTGGAGAGTTCCTGGCGCTGCTCCTGTTCTCTGTGACGGGGATGATGGTCCTCGTCTCAGCGCGGGAACTCATCTCGATTTACGTAGCACTGGAACTCACCGCGCTGCCCGTGGCGGCGATGGCCGCGTTCTCGCGCGATGGCCGCGGCGCAGAAGCGGGCCTGAAATTCCTGATCTTGAGCGCCGTCAGTTCAGCCGTGCTGCTGTACGGGATGGTCTACCTGTACGGCTACACCGGCAGCACTGACTTGCAGGTCATCTTCGCCCGCATCAGTGAGCTTGTTCAGACAAACGAGCGGCCCTTCGGCAGCTATGCTGTGATGCTGGCGGTCGTGTTGATCGTCGCCGGGTTCGGGTTCAAGATGGCGATAGTCCCGTGGCAAATGTGGGTGCCAGACGTATACGAAGGGTCGCCCACGCCTGTGGCCGCCTTCTTGTCCGTTGCATCCAAGGCATCCGCATTTGCCGTCGTGATGCGCGTGGTCTATACCGCATTTGGCGACGGCCCCATGACGCAGGACTGGTCTGGCCTTTTCGCCATAATCGCTGCGGCCTCAATGACGGCAGGGAACCTGCTTGCGCTCTCCCAGAAGAACGTGAAACGGCTGCTTGGGTACAGCACAATAGCGCAGGCCGGATACATGCTGGCAGGCATAGCCGCGGTGGCGGCAAACGCAGACAGCGGGTCGCGCATCGCCGGGCCGCAAGGCGTGCTGTACTACCTGGCCGGCTATGCGTTCACAAACCTGGCGGTTTTCATCGCTGTCATCGTGGTCACCGGCCAGACGGGCAGCGACCTCATTTCGGGCCTGAACGGCCTGGGCAAGAGGTCACCTGCGATGGCCGTACTGCTCACCATCGGCCTGCTGTCGCTGCTCGGCGTGCCGCCCACCGTCGGCTTCATGTCCAAGGTGTTTGTATTCAGCGCCGCGGTCAATTCGGGGCTCTTGTGGCTTGCGGTGCTCGGCGTGGTCAACACCGTCATCTCCGCCTACTATTACCTGGGCATCGTAAGGGCAGTCTTCTTCGAAGAGCCGGCAGATAGCGTTCCACTGAAGGCCGACCGGCCTGCGCTCGTTGCCACAGCCGTGGCTGCAGCCGGCGTGGCGGTGTTCGGCCTGGGCCCCTGGCTGCTGCTCACCCTGGCTGACAAAGCCGTCCGCACGCTACTCCTAACCTGAGCCCGAGGCGGTGTGGCATTGGCTCGATACAACTCTATCGGCATCATCCACCACGGCCTCCTGCCCGAGGCCCGTGAACTTGCTCGCGCCTTGCAGGCGCGATATGCGGCGGACAGGAAGTGGTGGGCTGCCACCCACGACACGCTCCAGGCACGGCCTGACGGCCTCCAGCGCACAGATCTGATAGTGACCATAGGCGGTGACGGCACGGTATTGCGCGGCGTTCATGTCGCGGCGCCCGTGGGTATCCCTGTGCTGGGGATAAACATGGGCCGGGTGGGGTTCATGAGCGAAATAGACGCAGACGACGCAGCAGAAGGGCTTGGCTGGTACCTCGAAGGCAGCGCCAGGGTCGAAGAGCGGGCTATGCTCCGTTCTCAGGTGGCTGGCCGAGCTGGGCCGCTGGACGCCCTGAATGACGTGACAATCGCACGTGGTGAGGCGCTAAACGTAATTGAGATCGAGACTCGGATTGACGGCGTGTTGCTCTCTGTCTACCGCGGCGACGGCGTGGTGATCGCCACCCCTACTGGTTCGACAGGCTACACTTTGGCTCTTGGCGGACCGGTGCTGGACCCATCGTCGAACGACCTGTTACTCAAGCCCATCGCAGCGCACATGAGCCAGTTTGGGGGGGTTGTGGTGAAGTCGGCGTCGACGCTGAGCCTGAAATTGCTCTCCTCGCATCCCGCTATGCTGAGCGCCGACGGGTTCTTGAACGCGAAGCTGAGAGACGGCGATGCCGTGAACGTTACGCTTTCGCCTTACCGCGCCAGGTTCCTTCGGAAGCAACCTCCGGAACACTTCTGGGCGACTCTTTCCCGCCGGCTCGGCATGCGCCAGGGCGCGCTCCCGCGAAGGGCCCGCGCGGCAGATGGTCCCGGTACCGTTGATGCACCTTGACTCTGAGACCAACGAACACGCTCGCAAGTAGGCGCATCCACGCTGGCCGCCGGGTGTCCCTGCGTGTCGACCGGGTCCAAATTGCCGGCCGGCCGGCCGTTGAGCGCGAGGTCGTCGAGCACCCTGGGTCGGTCGTAATCGTGCCTGAGACCGGCCACGGCACCGTGCTCCTTGTAAGACAGTGGCGGCACGCGATTGGCAGAGAACTGCTTGAATGTCCCGCGGGTACAAGGGACGTGGAGGACGAAAGCCCAAAGGAGACGGCCCAGCGAGAGCTGCAAGAAGAGACAGGCTACGGGGCAGCAGTCATCAACTCTCTGCCGGGCTTCTGGGTGGCCCCCGGGTGGTGCAACGAATACATGCACGCATTCGTGGCTTCAGGTCTTAGCCCGGCTCACCTGCCGCAGGACGATGACGAGGATGTCAGAGTGGAGGAAGTGGCGCTTTCGAGAGTCCCGGCACTGATACGGTCTGGCGAGATACAGGACGCTAAGTCAATCGCAGCGTTGCTAAGTGTTATCGTCATGGCGGACAATCACGGCCCGGGGGATTAGTGTCCTGTTCTCGTGTTGTTGCGCCAACTCGTGAGGTGGCGTGCCAACGTTTTCATCCCCGCCCCTCTTCTGGGAGAGGGTCAGAGCCTGCCCCGGACTTGGCGCCGGGTGAGGGGTCGTCTGGATTGGGCAATTGGGCCGCAGGGTATTAGCTCATGTATGAACACGATGTACTGATCATTGGCGCTGGGCTTGCCGGGCTGCGGGCAGCCTTAGAGGCTGCGCGCCTCGGCGCAGATGTCGCCGTGATATCAAAAGTCCACCCTGTCCGTAGCCATTCCAACGCAGCGCAGGGTGGCATTAACGCCGCGCTTGCGGACAGGGGCGACGACTGGGAAGACCACGCCCTGAACACTATCAAGGGTTCCGACTACCTGGCAGACCAAGATGCCGTCGAAGTAATGTGCCGTGAGGCTGGTGATGCCATCATTGAGCTCGAACACATGGGCGTGATCTTCAGCCGGGACGAGGAAGGCAAACTGGGCACCCGACGCTTCGGCGGACAAAAGAAGGCACGCACATTCTTTGTCGGGGCGATCACAGGTTCGGCAATGCTGCAAGTGCTCTATGAGCAAGCGTTGAAACACGGCCTGCGCGTGTATGAGGAGTGGTTCGTCACCAGCCTCATTCAAGAGGGAGGCGCGGTTACGGGCGTGACGGCGCTCGACATCAAGGCGGGCGACCTCCACGCCATCAGGGCCAAGACCGTCATCATGGCTGCGGGCGGCTGCGGGCGTGTATTCGAACCGTCCACTAACGCGGTGATCTGCACAGGCGACGGCATGGCCCTAGCATGGCGGGCCGGCGCGCCGCTCATGGACATGGAGATGGTCCAGTATCACCCGACGACCCTCGCCCGCACCGGGATCCTGCTATCTGAAGGCGCCCGCGGAGAGGGCGCTTACCTGATCAACAAGGACGGCGAGCGCTTTATGAAGCGTTACGCGCCTGAATATATGGACCTGGCATCTAGAGACGTGGTGTCCCGAGCTGAGCAGATGGAGATAGACCAGGGACGCGGCGTAGACGGCAACGTGTTCTTGGACCTCCGCCACCTCGGCAGGAAGCTCATCGAAGAAAGGCTCGGCTACCTGCAAGAAGTGGCCGTCGAGTTCCTGGGGATCGACCTGGCCCAGAAGCCAGTGCCCGTCCGGCCGGGCATGCATTACATCATGGGCGGCATCAAGACCGATGTCTGGGGCCAGACGTCTGTGCCGGGGCTCTTTGCCGCCGGCGAATGCGCCAATGTCAGCGTCCATGGCGCGAACCGCCTGGGAGCAAACTCTCTGCTGGACACCGTCGTCTTTGGCCGCAGGTCGGCCGTCAAAGCGGTTGAGTTCGCAAAGACTGCCAAGCCGGGCAGTAGCAGGGTGGATGCGCACGTTGACGCCGAGAAGAAGCGCCTACAGGCCATCCTCGGTCGTCCCATGGACCTGCGGTCAGGGCCTGTGCGGCAGGAAATGGCCGAGGCAATGGTCAATGGCATCGGCGTATTCCGCGACCAGTCGAGCATGGAGAGTGCATCGAGGAAAGTGGCCGAAGCACGTAAGCAGTCCAGTCGCGTTTCTGTGGACGATAAGGGCAAGGTATTCAATACGGACTTGGTCTTCGCCCTTGAGCTGGACTTCATGGTTGACCTGGCTGAGGCCGTCTGCGCGGGCGCGCTGGCACGCAAAGAGAGCCGTGGGGCGCACTACCGCACCGACATGAAGGAACGAGACGACAAGAACTGGCAGAAGCACACGCTTGTGCATAAAGCGCCCAGCGGCGCGCCGGGCAGCGTGACGGTGACCACCCTGCCCGTGACGATCACAAAGTGGGAGCCCGTGAAGAGGGTGTATTAGTAACGGTCCCCTGACCCCTCTCCCGGCGGGAGAGGGCCTGGGTGAGGGGGAAGTCGTGTCCAGAAGTGCCGGCAACTATTTGCAATCGGCACATAGCGAGGACAGTGCATGAAGGCGGACCTCAAAGTCAGACGGTACAGCCCTGAAATAGACAAAGAGGGCGCATCCCCACGTTGGCAGGAATACACCGTTGACATCCACCCGGACTCAACAGTCCTGGACGCGCTCATCCAGGTGCGTGAGGAGCTGGATGGGACGCTGGGGCTAAGGTGCTCCTGCCGCGCCTCCATCTGCGGTTCGTGCGGCATGAGGGTCAACGGCCGTGCCAGGCTGGTGTGTAAGACCCAGGTCCGGGCCATAGCGCCCAAAGGTGAGCAGCTCGTTATCGAGCCCATGGGCAACCAGCCAGTGATCAAGGACCTGGCAGTAGACCTTTCGACCTTCTTTGGCCAGATGAAGCGCATCACGCCGTACATGCAGCCAGACAAGACGCCCGAAAAGGGTGAGTTCATCGCCTCCTATGATTCGATGAACCACCTGGTCGGAGTCATGAACTGCATCATGTGCGGCGTCTGCGTGTCAGACTGCACGGTGCTGGAAGTGGACGAAAAATTCATCGGCCCGGCCGCGCTCGCCAAGGCGTACCGCTTCGTCGCAGACCCGCGCGATGACAAACACAGCGACCGCCTGAAGTTTCTCAATGGTGAGCACGGCGGCATCTGGGACTGCACACGCTGCAACATGTGCGTGGAAGTATGCCCAAAGGGCGTCGCGCCAATGGACCGCATCATGGCGATGCGTGACATGGCAATCGAAGCTGGCAACCGCGGCACGACAGGCTACAGGCACACCAAATCGTTCGAGCGGTCTGTGCGGAAGAACGGCAGGCTGGACGAACTGAGGCTCGCGGCTGAAAGCCCTGGCCTATTCAACATACCGGCGCAGCTTGCCCAGGCGCCTCTCGGCGTAAAGGCGTTCCTCAAAGGCAAGATGCCACCCGTCAGGGCGCACAGGGCCGAGGAACACAAGAACATTACAAAGGTGTTTGAAAAGGTGGAAGCGGGACGGCAGGTCCAGCCACCAGAGAAGTCGTAGGGCGCCGGCAGTGCGCTGGCGGGTTAGTGGGGTATCGAAATCGAGGTCTGAATGAAATATGCGTTCTATCCGGGCTGTGTCGCACGCGGCGGCACGCCCGAGCTCTTTGACTCCGCGGTGGCCGTAATGAAGCGGCTAGGCATCGAGTGGACCGAAATAAAGAAGGCGGCTTGCACGGGCGCGGGCGTCCTGCAAGAGAGGGACCTAAAACTTGGCGATAGCCTGAACGTCCGCACATTCGCGCTGGCCGAGCAGATGGGCCTGAGCACCATCTTGGTCATATGCTCCACCTGCCAGGGCGTCATGTCTCAGGCCAATGCCCGAGTCAAAAGCGACCCCGAGTACTTGAAAGAGATCAACGCATACCTGAAGGATGAAGGCCTCGAATACAAGGGCACAGTCCAGGTCAAGCACCTGCTTTGGGCGTTGATCGAGGACATCGGCATGGACAGGCTCAAGCAGACGTTCAAGCACGAACTTGCTGGCCTGAACATCGCCCCCTTCTATGGTTGCTACATCGTCAGGCCCAGCGACGTCCTGGGATTCGGCGAGCACCCCCAGAGGCAGACATCGCTCGAGACGGTCATTACAGCAACTGGCGCCAGGGTGGTTGATTTCGCAGGCAAGAATAAGTGCTGCGGGCTGCCGATCCTCTACATCAACCAGCAGAACGCGCTCCGGATGGTTTCTGACCACACGGGCGCAGCCCAGGACAATGGCGCCGACGCGATGGTGACGCCGTGCCCGCTCTGCCACCTGAACCTGGATGGTTACCAGCCCAAAGCGCGCCGCCAGAACCGCGGCGATAAAGGAAACCTGCCCATCTTGCACCTGCCACAGTTGTTGGGCCTTGCGATGGGCATCGCGCCAAAGGAGCTGGGGCTGCAACATCACATGGTGAAGACATCAGGCCTGCTCAGGAAGGCCGCGCCAAAGGCCGTCGGCGTGCCTCAGTAGCAACCGATACCCCGTCACGCGGCCCGGCGCAGCAGTTTCTGGATGCCGCTCACGCGACGGAGTATATGGACAGACCTCAGCATGGGGTCGGTCTTGCTGTTCAGCAGCATCGCCGGCCCGTGTCCTGGCAGCACCAGCACCTCGTCATGACCAGCCAGTTGCTCTTTCAGCGCTAATAGTGACGCGGACTGCTGCCCCAGGTCGCCGCGCCTCTGCCGCCACGAAGTTGCCAGTTCCAGTGAGAACGTTGACCAGTGGCCTCGGACAGGCCCAAACACGGCATCACCACACAGGGCGATGCGCTTATCACGGTTAATGAAGGCAACCGACCCCGGCGTGTGTCCTGGAGCGGCAACAACCTCCAACGCGTTGCCTTCGCTGAGCTCGATCTTTTCGCCGCCTACTAACTCCCCCGAGAGGTCCACGGGAGGGTACCTGAACACGGCGGGGACGCCGTTCGGCCCGCCGGCGGCAAGCATGTCGCGGTCGCCTGCGCCCGCCAGGACCTCAATGCCTTCTGCAAGGTACTCGGACGCTGCTCCGGCATGGTCGGCATGGCCATGCGATAAGTACACCCGTGTAATTTCTTTGCCGGGGAATGACCCCGCCAGCAGATTCTTCAGCCCCCCGGACGATGATTGGTGGCCGCAGTCGAGGAGGACGAGCCCCCGCTGGGCCGCAGCCACATAAATGTTGGCGTGGAGCACTGCACGGCCGCCGGGGCCCAGACGGGTCTGCGCTTCAATTCGCCAAATCCCAGCCGCCTCCTGAACCGGGGCTGCTAAGACCGTGGAAATGTGGTGGGCGGGTGACGCACCCTCTCTGCGCTGCATAGCATCCTGCGGGCACGGCCTTTGGCGGCTACTTCAGGACTCGGTATAAAGCACACCCTTGAGCCACCATGAGGTAGCGCCTTGTCCGGCGCCTGCCATTTGAGGATGCGGCATGCTGGCGAACGGTGGACTGGGGAACCGGCAACCGGTTTCTGGCGGATTTGGCACAGCGCAACTGAGTGCGCACGCTACCTCCCGTAGCGCCACCAGTCATTGAGCACCTGCACACCCGCGCCGGGAGCCGGGGATGTAGGCGCCATGAAGTCGTTGTTAAGCGTATTCGTGTGGTACTCGCCGTTGATGAACGGCGGGTGGAGCAGGACCCTTTTAACCAGCGGTATGTTCGTGGGGAACCCCTCGACTACGTAATCGTCCAGGGCGTCGCGCATCTTCCTGATCGCCTCCGCACGAGTGGGCGCCCAGACCACGAGTTTGGCCATAAGCGGGTCGTAGTGGCTTGAGACGTCGTAACCCTCTTCGACGCCGCTGTCGACCCTCACCCCTTCACCGGCAGGCTCACGATAGGCCGTAATGACGCCCCCCGATGGCAGCAACGTCTCGGGGTCCTCCGCATATATGCGCGCTTCGATGGCGTGGCCCCTGGGCGTCAGGCTGGAGCTTGAAATCGAGAGTTTCTGGCCGCTGGCAACGATGAGTTGTAGCTCCACGATGTCGAGCCCCGTCACCATCTCGGTCACGGGGTGTTCCACCTGTATGCGGTTGTTCACTTCGAGGAAATAGTAGTTGTTTCGGGCGTCAAGCAAGCTCTCGACTGTCCCTACGTTGCTGTAACCGCCGGCACGCATGATTTGAAGCGCCGCCTCTGCCAGGCGCGCCCGCAGCAGGGGCGAGACGGCCATCGAAGGCGACTCCTCGATCACCTTCTGGTAGCGGCGCTGGACGGAGCACTCCCGCTCAGGGAAGACGTAGCTGTTGCCGTGCGTGTCGCGCATGACCTGGGTCTCAATGTGCTTGGCGAGCTCGATGTACTTCTCGACGTGGATGGTGGGCTGGTTGAAGAAACGCTTGGCGAGCAACGTCGCACGCTGCATGGCGTCGGGAAGCTCAGAAGGGGAGCGGACAACCGTAGTGCCAATTCCGCCGCCGCCGGCAGACGGTTTCACAACGATCGGATAGCCGAACCTTACTGCCGCCTCTTCCGCTTTCTGCACGTCATTGGCTGGGACGACCATCCACGGTGTGCTGACGACCCCGTCTTTGGCGACGAGCTTGCGTGCGCCGATTTTCGTGCCCAGCAGGCGCATCGCGGGAGCGGTAGGGCCTATGAAGGTGATGCCTGCTGTTGTAACTGCCTCGCAGAAGGCCGGGTTTTCGGAGAGAAACCCGTAGCCTGGGTGGACGGCTTCGCTTCCTGTCTCGCGGGCAGCTTCGATGAGCCTGTCAATCTTCAGGTAGCTTTCAGGAGCGGGAGCGGGGCCTATGCGGACGGCCTCGTCAGCCAGCCTGACGTGGCGCGCCGTCTCGTCCGCATCTGAGTAAACTGCGACCGTCTTGATGCCCAGCCGCCTGCAGGTGCGCATGACCCTGCACGCTATCTCGCCCCGGTTTGCTATGAGGACTTTAGTGAACATGTCTTGCGCCCGGCGGCACTCCGCCACTTAACGGGCTGGACTACGCAGGAGCCTTCGCCATTATCGCGACGAGCTCTTTTACGGAGGCGGCAGACTTCTGGAGTGCGGCTTTTTCATCTGGCGTCAGGTCTGCCTGGATGACTCTCTCCACGCCTCCTGCGCCCAGCACGACCGGCACGCCCACGTAGAGGCCGTTAATGCCGTACTCGCCTTCAAGGTACGCCGCGCAAGGGAGTATTTCTTTGCGGTCGAACAGTATCGCCTCCACCATCTGCAAGACCGCGGCCGATGGGGCGTAGTAGGCGGACCCAGTCTTCAACAGCGATACGATCTCCGCACCGCCGTCGCGCGTCCTCTGCACGATCTGCGCGAGGCGGTCTGGCTTGATCAGCTTCGAGACCGCCACGCCGCCTACTGTCGTGGTGCCTATGAGCGGCACCATGCTGTCCCCGTGGCCGCCCAGCACGTAGGCGGAGACGTTCGTCACCGAGACTTTTAGCTCTTGCGCCAGGAACGTGCAGAAGCGCGCAGTGTCGAGGATGCCTGCCATGCCGACAACACGCTGCTTGGGGAACCCGCTGACCTTATGCGCGTGCTGGACCATGGCGTCGAGCGGGTTCGAAACGACAATCAGGACGGCCTTCGGCGAGTTCTTTGCGACCTCCTGAGTCACCTGCCCGACGATCTTCATGTTCGTCAGTAGCAGATCGTCGCGGCTCATGCCAGGTTTGCGTGCGATGCCGGCCGTGATTACGACGACGTCCGAGTTCGCAGTCGCTTCGTAAGTGTTGCTCCCCGAAATCTGCGCGTCAGAACTCAGTACCGGCCCCGACTCCAACATGTCCAGCGCCTTGCCCTGCGGAAGGCCCTCGACAATGTCCACGAGGACGACATCTGCGTAGCCGCGGTCGAAGATGCGCTGGGCTGTGGTCGCACCAACGTTTCCCCCGCCTACCACTGTCACTTTCCTTCGCATGAGTTATTGTCCCCCTGTTCTACAGGGCAATGAATGCGAATTGTGCCCCTCACCCAAGGCCCTCTCCGTCCGGAGAGGGGACATTCGGTTACGCGCCCTTCACATAGGTCTGCCAGCGCTCATTGAGCCTGCGGTCTCGGACCGTCTCCGTCACATACTGGCCAAACTCTGTGCCAGTCACACCTGTGTCCCGGCCCGTGACCCTGACCTTCTTTTCGTACTGGACGCATACTTCAAGCGCCTTCTCCACGCGGTCGCCGAGGTCTGCGAAGCCAATGTGCGAAAGCAGCATCGCTGCCGCCTTGAGCATAGAACTGGGGTCTGCGTACTTCGCCCGGCCCTCCCGCACCATGCGCGGAGCCGAGCCGTGGATGGCCTCAAACATGGCGTAGCGCTTGCCTATGTTCGCACTGCCTGCCGTGCCAACTCCGCCCTGTATCTCGGCCGCCTCGTCAGTCAGTATGTCGCCGTACAGGTTGGGCAGGGCGAACACCTGGAACTCTGAGCGGCGCGCCTTATCAATCAGCTTGGCCGTCATGATGTCTATGTACCAACCGTCCCAGGTGATCCCCGGATAGCGGGCGGCAACTTTCTTTGCTACCTCAAGGAACTTGCCGTCCGATTTCTTAATGATGTTCGCCTTGGTGACAATGGTCACCCGTGTCTTGCCTGTTTTCTTCGCATGGGCAAACGCTGCCTCGATGAGCCGTTCCGACCCTGGCGTGGTGATCAGGCGGAAGTCAATGGCGATGTCGGGCGTCACATCCACGCCTTGCGAACCGAGAGCATAAAGGTCCTCCGTGTTCTCACGGAAGAAGGTCCAGTCAATACCCTCGGACGGCACACGCACTGGACGCACGTTGGCAAAGAGGTCGAGCTCCTTGCGCATGGCTACGTTTGCAGACTCTATGTTCGGCCAGGGGCTGCCCTCTTCAGGCGTCGTTGTAGGCCCCTTTAGTGTCACATTGCACTTTTTGATCTCGGCCAGCACGTCGTCGGGGACCGCCCTGTTGACCCTGGCGCGGTTCTCTATGGTGAGGCCCGGGATGGAGACGATTTTGACCTTCCCTGACCTGACCTCTTTCGACAGCAGTTCCTTGAGGACGTTCTCCGCAACCTCAGTTATCGCAGGGCCGATGCCGTCACCACCGATGGTGCCCAAAACAATGGGGCTGAGCTTCGAGTAGTCGGTCCAGGCCCCCTCCTTCTTGATGCGCTCAACGCGTTCAAGTTGCGGGGCGAGTATTTTCCCGAAGTGCTCTTTGGCACGGTCTATGGCAGCCTGGTCAATTGGCACGTGTGTCCTTCCTTCCGTACCACTAGCGAGGGCGTAAGCCGTGCGCCCCAACGTCCGGCGCACTTTAATGCGCAGGCTCCTTACCCCGGACCAAGTCCGGGGCAGGCTCTGACCCTCTCCCGCAGGGAGGGCGAATAGGTCTAAAGGGGTATGTTCCCGTGTTTCTTGGGAGGCAGCGAGTCGACCTTGTTTTCGAGCATCCGCAGCGCGCGGATGATAGCCGGTCTGGTGTCCGCCGGGTCAATGACATCATCGAGGTACCCCCGGTTCGCCGGGACGTACGGGTTGGCGTACATCCGCTTGTACTCTTCGACAAGCTCGGCGCGCCGGGCCTCGGGGTCGCTTGCTCCCGCGATCTCACGCCTGCGGATGACATTCACCGCGCCCTCAGGGCCCATGACGGCCACTTCGGCAGAGGGCCACGCCATGTTCACGTCACCCCGCAGGTGCTTGCTGGACATCACGATGTATGCGCCGCCGTACGCCTTACGCAGGATGATGGACACCTTGGGCACTGTGGCCTCGGTGTATGCGTAGAGCAACTTGGCGCCGTGGCGGATAATGCCGCCGTATTCCTGGTCCGTGCCAGGCATGAAACCCGGTACGTCAACGAACGTCACCAGCGGGATGTTGAAGCAGTCGCAAAAGCGGACGAACCGGGCTGCCTTATCAGACGCGTTTATGTCTAGGTTCCCGGCCATGACCAGAGGCTGGTTAGCTACGATGCCCACCACACGCCCTTGAATGCGCCCGAACCCCACGACGACGTTTGGCGCGAACAGCTTGTGCACGCTCAAGAAATCGCCGCGATCAAGGACTGGAGAGACAACGTCCATCACGTCGTACGGCTGGCGCGGGTTTGCAGGCACCACAGCGGCCAGCGCTTCATTGCGGTCGGCGGGGTCCCATTCAGGCCTGCGTGAGGGGGGCTGCTCTGCATTGTTCGAGGGCAGGAACGACAGCAGGCGGCGCACCTCGCGGAAACAGGCGTCCTCGTCCAGCGATGTGAAGTGGGCCACCCCGCTGCGCACGGCATGGGCTTGCGCGCCGCCCAGGTCTTCATGCGTCACGTCTTCGCCTGTGACCGCCTTTATCACGTCTGGCCCGGTGATGTACATCTGGCTTATTTTTTCGACCATGAATATGAAGTCAGTGATCGCGGGCGAATACACGGCGCCGCCCGCTGCCGGCCCGGCGACGACAGTGACTTGGGGCACGACGCCTGAGGCGAGCGTGTTTCGCTTGAAGATCTCGCCGTACCCCGCCAGAGAGTCCACGCCCTCTTGTATGCGCGCCCCTCCGCCGTCGTTTATGCCAACGATAGGGGCTCCTGTACGAACAGCCAGGTCCATGACCTTGCAGATCTTCTGAGCGGCCACCTCTGACATGGACCCGCCAAGGACAGTAAAGTCCTGTGAGTACGCAAATACAGGTCTGCCGTCTACAAGCCCGTGGCCGGTGACAACTGAGTCGCCTTCAAAATGCTGCTGTTCCATCCCCCAGTCCGTGGAGCGGTGGGTGACGAATGCGTCTATCTCGGTAAAGGGACCAGGGTCGAACAGGCGCTGGAGCCGTTCACGGGCGGTCAGCTTGCCCTTTTGGCGCTGCGCCGCGGTACGTTCTGCACCGCCTCCCGCTTGCGCCGCGGCGCGGCGAGTCGAGAGGGCGGCGCGCTTGTCGTCCGTGACAGGGTGGGAAGCCGCAGCGGACTGAGCGGACGGGACCACATCTTGTAGAGGCTTTTTGGTGATGATGGCCGGGCCTCGAAAATAGCGCCTGGACTCGGGAGCGCAACAGCGGCAAGTGGCGGACGACTTAGATGTGATCAGGGCCGCAAGGCAGCCCGCATCGTAACGCACGCCCAGTACAGCGGCAAGGCGTACCCGGGCCGCGGGTCAGGCGCAAGTGCATCCGGTGCTACGATCAGCCGGTGGATGAGATGCAGGCAATAGGGAACAACTCTCCAGGGCCAGACCTCAGCGGCATAAACATCGGTGGCCGGGAATTCCCGTGGGGCGAACGCACTTACGTCATGGCCGCGCTCAACGTCACGCCCGATTCATTTTCGGGCGACGGCGTGATGGCTGGTGTGACCCAGCCTGGCCGCGAGTTCGTCACGGCGGCAGTGGACAAGGCACTGCGGGCCGAAGACGACGGTGCGGACATTATTGACATTGGCGGCGAATCTACGCGGCCCCCCAGCATCTACCCCGGCGCCCGGCTGGTGCCCGAACACGAAGAGATCGACCGTGTCGTGCCCGTTATCCAGGCCTTGCGGGGCAGGCTGTCTGTACCTGTATCCGTAGACACGCGCAAGGCGGTTGTCGCCATGGCGGCTGCCAAGGCTGGGTCCGCGCTCATCAATGACGTCTCTATGCTGGGTGACCCCGGAATGGCGCACGTTGTTGCCGAACTAGGGCTGCCTATCGTAATAAGCCACACTCGGGCCCGGGCTCAGTACGGCGACGTCATCCGGGAAATCGCCACGGACCTGTTGGCGGCGGTCGCAAAGGCACAGGCCGCGGGAGTTCAACTCGAACACATCATCCTTGACCCCGGTATCGGGTTCGGCAAGAAGGCGGAGCACAGCCTTGAAGCCTTGCGGCGGTTAAAAGAACTTAAGGCCCTGGGGCTGCCGGTACTAGTGGGCTCGTCCCGAAAGTCGTTCATCGGCGCCGTCCTGGACCTACCGGTGGATGAAAGGCTGGAAGGGACCGCAGCGACAGTGGCGCTCGCCGTTGCCAACGGCGCGGACATCGTCCGGGTGCATGACGTGCGGGCGATGGCACGCGTGGCGCGCATGAGCGACGCGGTTGTCCGCGGCTGGTCGCCTGCGGAAGTGAATCGTCCGCGCTCCCAACACTCTTCTCCCGCCGGGAGAGGGCGAGGGTCAGAGCAACTGACGTAAACAGTTCAGGATAGCCATTGCCTCAGGAAGTGGAAACCTACATCGGCCTCGGGAGTAACCTTGGCGACCGGCAGGCAAACCTCGCCAGCGCCAGGAAAGGGTTCCGAGACCTAGGGCGCATCACTGCCGAGTCTTCCATTTACGTGACCGAGCCATGGGGCGTCAGCGAGCCGCAGCCAAACTACCTGAACCAGGTTGTCGGCTTGATGACTACCCTGACGCCGCGCAAGCTCCTCGAGGCGCTCCTGGCCATCGAAGCGAGCCTTGGCAGGGAGAGGGGCACACGAGGCAAGCCGCGCCTTATTGACCTCGACCTGCTGTTGTATGGCGGCGCCCTCATGGATGAGCCTGACCTTATCGTGCCGCACCCCAGGATGCACGAGCGCGCGTTCGTGCTTGCCCCGCTGGCCGAGATTGCGCCCCAAATGCTCGTACCCGGCACTGGCAAGACCGTGGCAGACCTGGCGAAAGCCGTTGAGGCAAGAGGCGTGAAAAAGCTCCCCGTTAAAGCCAAAGGGCGGACGAAGTGAGGCGCTTACCCCTCGGTTGGATCAGCCGGGATGGACGGGTCATCATCCTCGCGAGCGGTCTGCGCAGCTTCGGCGTCGGCCTGGCGGTCGTAGTGCTGGGCGTATACCTCGCCGAAATCGGCATGAGCCTGGGGCAGGTCGGCGCATTCTTCACCGCGGGCGCCGCAGGATCAGCGCTCCTCACATTCCTGGCCGGGCTACTGGCGGACCGCTTTGGCCGGCGGCAGATGTTCATAGCCATCACCCTGGTACAGGCGGTCCCCATCGTTGCCCTTGTCCTTACTGACGATGTGGCCATGCTAATTGCAGCTTCCTTTTTCGGCGCCATCAGCGGCGTCCCCGGCCGAGGTCCGGTCCAGCCACTCGAACAAGCCTCTATTGCCACTGCCGCGGAAGACCGCCGCAGGACGGACGCCTTCGCCGTTTACCGTATCGTCTCCACGGTTGCAGTTGCGGCAGGCTCACTCGCGGCTGGGCTGGCGCCTGTGATTGCTGACGTGTTCGGGATAGATGGGCTGACGGCGCAGAAGGTCCTCCTCGCCGGCTACGGGGTGGGCCTGCTCGCCACTGAGGCCCTGTACCTCCTGACAGCGCATGAAGCCAGGCCTGCAGGGGGCGCCAGGGCAGGTCTCACCAACCCCTTCAAATTGCCCTCGCGCAGAGTCATATTCACCCTGTCCGCCTTATTCAGCATTGACCATTTCGCCGGAGCGCTCATCGTGCAAAGCCTCGTCGCTTACTGGTTCAACACCAGGTATGGGTTCGAGCTGCGGTCGCTGGCATGGATTTTCTTCGTATCGAATGTACTTGCGGCGATATCGCTGTGGGCTGCCGCGAGAATCGCCAACCGCATCGGCCTCATCAACACGATGGTCTTCACCCATATCCCGTCGAGCCTGTTACTGGTCGCGGCAGCATTCGCGCCTTTCGGTTGGCTGGCTGTCGTGTTCTGGCAGGTGCGGTCATTCCTCGGTCAGATGGACGTACCCACGCGCGATTCATACACGATGGCGATAGTCGGTCCCGAAGAGCGCGTGGCTATGGCGAGCGTCCACCTGACTGGCCGCAGCATCGCCGGCACGGCTGGCCCCGCAGTTGCCACCGCATTGTGGCAGGCCACCACGGCCGCGGCGCCGTTCGTCGCTTGCGCCGTCATCAAGATCGCCTATGACCTATCGCTCTATGCCGTGTTCAGCAACGTGAGAACGCCCGAAGAGGAAGCCCGCCACAATCTGAAAAGCGGCCCGGAAGCGGGACCGGCGAGTGTCGCTGACGAGTGACGCCCTTTACCGGTCGCGATACGTTTACCTGCTGTGGTGTGTGGCGATCAGAGCCGATGTCCCTTTACTGGCCGCGGTGCGTGTCCTACGATGAAAGGCTGTGCCGAGGTAGCTCAGTTGGTAGAGCAACGGACTGAAAATCCGTGTGTCGCCGGTTCAATTCCGGCCCTCGGCACCAATTTTCGAGTTCAGGTTGGCCGTTTCGAGTGCCCCCGGAGCCGCCCCTGCGAGCCGTTTGCTAATCCCTTGCTAATCCACGGTGCGGCACGCGATGACACACTCCGACACGGGGAACGATGTTCCGGGACGTGCATTGCAGCCAAAGATCGGTTCAGCCTGACCGCGCCGCCATCAGTCGAGCGAAATCATTCGCTGCCTTGGCCTGCATCTCGGCGTCCGAGTGCCCGTAGACCTGGAGCGTGAACGCGACGCTGGCGTGCCCCAGCCTCTGGAATTTGTTGAACCGGGTAAGATTCGGCGCGGTTAACGGTTAAGGGATGGGAAGGCGAACATGACCACCGGGAATCTTCTGGCTATCAACACGCTGGCATGGCTCCGGCTCTGCGTCGTTCTGGCACTCCTGTCATTTGTGTCATGCGTTACGCCTCGTGCGCCCGCGGCCACGCCAACCCAGGTATCCGTAATAACGACAGCACTGCCGACTGCTGTCACGCCACCCACACGGTCCGTCGTCGGCAGGGCAACCGCAACGGTTGCCGTTCCGCGGACGAGGCCTGAGTCCCTTGAGACTCTGGCCCGGTTTATGGCATCAGTTGAACTCGCAAAGTTCTCTGTTGTGGAAGGGCTGTCTGGGGGTCTTTCGTCGCCGTTGCTCGACCCGGAGGCCAAGCTTGACGCTGAGGCTCTTGCGCTCATAGGCGCGGCCTGGGAAGACATTGCCGAGCAGAGGCAGGCGACTCTCGCCGCGATCACACTCCTAAGCGCGAGCCTCAGTTCCGCAGCCGGCAGTCGTCCAGACGGCCTTGCAGCCCCGTCGGCCGCACCGCTCGATTCGCTGAGGCAGGCGGCAAGCTCGTTCTTCGACTGGGCAAGCGGCTCAGGCAGCCGCAACCGGCAGCGCGTCCAGGTCATCATGGCGTCGCTGTCCGGTGAAGAGCGCACGCGGCTACATGCCCAGTGGCGGGAGACGTACCCGCAGTCTCCCGCTGCCTCGGGGGACGAGGCGGCATTCTTCTCGGGCCTCCACTCAGGCCAGCACGACGGGATCGCCGGCTCGATCCACGCGCAGCTCCTTGATGTGTCCGCGACGAGCGATGATGCGTCCCGCTATTCGGAGATAGCGCAGGAAAAAGACCTGCTGCTGGAGCAAGTAGTGGTTGAAGAGGGCAGGGAGGGTCTCAAGCGCGGCGCAGAACTCCACCTTGAGGCGAGCACGGCGGCCATGAACGCGGCGTTCCCGGGGATCGCTGAAGGCCGCGAACTGGGGGAGAAGGCAGTGAAGGTCGCTGAGTACGCGGAGAAGGTCTACGGCACCGCTTTCGGGCGCGAGGGCCGGGTCACACGCCAGGTGGAGGAGGATGCCCGTGAGCGGTTTGGCGAGGGCCTCGATGTCAAGGAACTGGCGGAGATCGCTAGCTCCGTCGGAGGTGTTTCCGGCGCTGTGTTCGCCGGTGCAGACCAGCTCAGAGGCGGTGGGTCCCGAGTGGCGCTGCCTGACGACTACGGCGTCACAAGCATCTGGAATCAGGACGCGACATTCGCTGTCGTGTCAAACGACTCCGGTGCCAGCGCCGCGGGCCCGCAGGCGATCTTCGCAGTCAGAGGGGCTGAGGGACTCGAGTTCGACAGCTCGGAGGGCCGCTATTCCGTACAGACCCTGGACTCGTCGGGCAGGCAAGTGGCCGTTCTAAAGGCCGACGTCGAGGCTGGATGGGAGACGGTGACGGGGCGGGCGACGGTCTCGGTGGAACGGGAAGCGCAGCGCGCCGTGCTCGCCCGCACGCCGGTGGCGCGCGTCCCGGTGGCTCCTGCGCCGCCGCCGGACTTCGACTGGGTGCTTTCCGAAGTGGTCATCAACAAGGACAAGGACCCGCTTCGCTGGTACCACCCCGGCGAGTACTACGTGGGCCAGTACAACGAGTGGACTGCGGCTGATGGCGAGTTGACTCAGCGCGGGTATGGCCTGTTCCGCGGCGTGCACACATTCGACATGACGTTCACCTATGCGTTCGACCGGCCACCTGAGCGTCTGAAACCAGGGCATGAGTTCACGCTCACGGTTGACGCGACGACCAGCGGCGATTTCTGGAATGGCGCCGGAGGATATCCTGGCGCGGAGTTCCAGTTCGTGCCTCGCACCGGACCCACGCTCATCGTCCACTGGAACAAAGTCTCCGGCACGATGTCCCAGACGTTCACCGCGCCAACCGCGCTGTCGGCGAAGTACGAGGTGGGCGCCTTGCTGTGGAACTGTGCGCCCTGCGATGTCACTTACGTCTACTCGCCTGATGTGCGCACTCCTGAAGTCAGTGTCCCGCTGATTTCAGTTGCAGAGGTCCTCGCCCTGGAGTTCAGAGACTGCGAGGACCGGTTCGCCAGCCTCCTGTTCCGCGGCCTGTGCGAGGGGACGCGTGAAGGGAAAGACGCGTTGGAAGCCGCGGATGTGAGAGCGGGACTTCCCAACCCGTGCAGCTCGCCGAAGACGGACGAAGAGCGCCTCGGCTGTGAAGTACTGCGCCTCATTCAGGCGGGCGACCCGGCTAGGTGCAACACACTGCCAGAGGACGCCATCCTCCTCTGCCTGGGGCCTATCGCCATGGACAGGGGCGACCCGTCCCTGCTTGTCCCTCACGGCGATATGGCCCTTGCCACGTATGCGGGCACGGGCGATCAGTCGGTGCTCAAGCTGATCAAGGATCCGGAGATCCACGACGGCGCAGCGGTTATCGTCCTGCCGCATATGCTCAGCTATCTGTTCAGGGACGATGACGAACCTCGCGTGCCAGACCGCGACTACTGCGACAGGTTGCGCGGCGGGTGGGAATACGACGCTGACAACCCGAAAGGCGAAGTCCACCACAGGCACATGTGCGAAGGGCTGGTAGGACAGACCCGTGCAATACAGCTCGACTCAGAAGCGGAGTGCACGGCGGCAGGCGAGCGCGCTAACGCGTACGTGGTTTATGAGGAGGACCTGGGCGATGCGCGCCAGCAGTGCCTTGACGCTCTAGATGATTACAGGTCGATCGAAGTAAGGCGCAGGTAGCTGGCCGTGCGTACGCTGATGTTGAAGCCCAAAGCTGCCAGACCTGAGTCCGCCCGAACAGACCCTCACTCCCGGATCAAGTCCGGGCAGGTTCAAACCCTCTCCCTCGGAGCGGAGATGCGGCGAACTCATTCCCATCAAGATGGAACGCCACAGTACCTGGTATGCGCTTCGTGAATATCGGCTCTGCTGCCCAAGAGCCGTCCAGCTGACGCGTGGCAAAGTAGACCATCGCCTCGTTTGTGCGCCGTAGGTAGAACGGCGCGCGGCGCTGTTGCATTGCTTTCCGGATCGACTTAACCTCTGCGATCGCGTCACCGTCGATTAGCTGCAGGAACAGGTTGAAGTTTTCCGGATCGCCCCTGATCAGCCTGACCGCGCCGTCATCAGCCGGGCGAAATCACTCGCTGCCTTGGCCTGCATCTCCGCGTCCGAGTGCCCGTAGACCTGGAGCGTAAACGCGGCGCTTGCGTGCCCCAGCCTGTCCTGTATCACCTTGATGTGGGCGCCGGACTTGATGAGGCCGAAGGCGTGGAAGTGGCGGAGGTCATGGAGGCGCAGGTCCGGGCAACCTGCTTTCCTGGCGAGTGCGCGGAACGCGCGCGTGAACCTGTCGGGGTCGGCCACATCGCCGAGGTCGTTGGCGAACACGAAGCCCTGGTCGTCATAGGCGCTCCCGAGCTTGAGGATGCGCTCAGCCTGCGACGCCCTGTGCCTGCGCAGGAGCGCCACTGTGTCGGCGTCCAGTGCTACAGCGCGGATGCTGACCGGGACTTCGGGTACAACAGGCAACTTGGACCAAATGCTGCGACTGCCGACGTGAAGGTGTGATTGTGAACGTCCTCACAAAGCCTTCACGCCTGGAGGCGCAATCACACAAACTCCTCGCGTCCTCCCGACTAAGGTCAGTCGAGCCGGAGGCCCGTACAGCGCCAGGCCGGATTCGGGGAAGTCGAACGGCAACCACACTTCGGTCAGGGAGACTGTACGGCAGCTAGAGACACAGGCGCCAAACACATAGCGAAGCCCAGGGACAGCTTTCGCCAGGCAAACCAGGAGGACCGTGATGGCACAGGTAAAACGGATGAACCTAATCACAGTGGCTGGACTCTTTCTTGTCGTGGGAGGCATCATCGGGATCGTTCTAGGCGGGTATCTCTATACCAAGGCCAATGGAGGGCTGAAGTCTCTGGAGGCGGTCTACGCGGCGCAGGGACGCTCGATGACCTATGACGCGGATGGCAACTTCACTGACCGCGGGACCAAAGAAGGCGGCTCCGCCATCCTATCTTTGCTCGAGAACGACTGGAAGTACCCACTGAACAGGGCCAACCTTGACCCCAAAGACACACTCGTGAACACGCCTGACGAGTTGATGGTCCAGTACGCCATCATCAACTACCACACCCTGAACGGCACGCAGACGGTCGTGCTCGACAAAGACGTTGAATACAAAGGCACGGTCTATGCGGCGGGGACGTACCAGGTGCCAGTTGAAGGCCGTTACTTCCGCGACCTTGACGGGAGCCACCCAATTGAAGGCAAGGTGCGCGCCCAGGCTTGGAGCCCGCTGGCCTTTGGGCTGCTGGGAAACCTGATCGGTGGCGTAAATGCTGATTACCAGGCTGGCATGGCGCACTTCATGTCCTGGAGCATCTTCGTAGGGCTCGGCTTCATGTTCTCGGTAGCAGGCGTCTTTGTCACCCTCGGCAGCTTGCAGTTGGTACGCAAGGTTGAGAAGGTTGAAAACGAGGCCAAAGTCAAGGCAGAAAGCCAGGCCACGCTTGGGGTTGGAGATAGGACTGCTCTGGCCCACTAGCTGACTCTTCGAAGGCCCCTCCGGCATTAGTCGTGCCAGAGGGGCCTTCGCGTCAACCACCGTTTTGAGGAGATAGCCTGGCGTACCACAGAGGTGCGGGCCAGGACCATCAAGGACCGCGCAGGACTTTCAAGCAGTCCTGCAGGGGCTAGCCACTACCGGCTCACCATTAGCCGATGTGTCCCATTCTCGCCTACGACGCACAGGCGCCCATCATCTGTCTTTGACGGCTTCGCCCACTCCATACGCCCCAAATGTGTCGGCGCCTGAATAGCGGGCTTACGTCTAGCTTCGGGCACCTTTGAATACGGGCGTCGCAGTGGCCGGGAGGTCGAACACCGAGGCCACGTCTGGTGAGGGCGCAACTTTGGACTCCCGAAGCAGGAAGCAACTTGCCACCCTGTTAGGCTGCGGCTGGAAAAGGGGCGGCGACTGTTGCCTGCACACGTCCATGACATATGGGCACCGGTCTGCGAATTTGCAACCCGTCGCCGGGCCTGCCCGGTCCATGTCCCCCCTGACTGGCGCCTCCCCCCAGCGCTTGGAGGGGTCCGCCTGGGGAATGGACTGGACCAGCAACTGAGTGTACGGGTGGCTGGGGTCCTTGATGACTCGCTCGACAGACCCAGCTTCTGCGACCGACCCACGATACAAGACGACAATGTTGTCGCTGATCTGATAGGCCGTCGTCAGGTCATGCGTTATGTAGATGACTGAGATGCCCAGTTCACGGTTGAGTTTGCGTATCGAGTCGAGGATAGTCGCACGCAACGAGGCGTCCACCATAGACACGGGCTCGTCCGCCAGGATTATTCGCGGCCTGAGCAGGAGCGCACGAGCCACCATCACTCGCTGGCGCTGGCCCCCGCTCAGTTGGTGCGGGAAACGGCCGAGCGTTTCCGCAGGGTTGAGGCCAACTATTTCCAGCGCCTCATCAACCCTCGTCTGCAGATCGGATTTGGACTTGCCCAGCTTGAAGTTACGCGCAGGCGTGGTGAGCACGTGGTCAACCCGGTAGAACGGGTTGTACGACTCGAATGGGTCCTGGAATATCGGCTGCACTTCACGCCTGAAGTGCGTGCGCTCACTCCCGCGCATTTTGCTGACGTCTCTTCCGCGGTAAAGGACCGACCCTGCAGTGGGTGAGATTATGCCGAGCAGCATCCTGGCAAGCGTTGTCTTGCCGCTGCCGCTCTCACCTGCGATCGCCGTTATTGACGGGCGTCCGTCCGGAATCGAAAAAGTGATGTCGTCCAACGCCACCGTGGGCGGCTTGCCCGTAAACACGCTCCCCCCAAATAACTTCGTGGCACGCCTGACTTCAAGGAGCGGCGGCGCAGTGTGTCCGTTAGATGTCAACGGTGCGCCTCCGTGTACAGGTGGCACGATACCGTCCGCCCTGGGCGGGCATCAAGCAGTCCGGGTGATTCGATGTCGCATTTGCCACTCATGAACCTCGGGCAGCGCGGGTGAAAGACGCAGCCGTCCGGGAGGTTTAGCAAGGCAGGCGGCAGGCCAGGTATCCCCACGAAGTCCTTCTTGCGCTCAAGTGTTGGGAGGCTGTCTATTAACAGGCGGGTATAAGGGTGCAGAGGGTCCTGAAATATATGCTGGACAGGTCCCAGCTCAACCAGCTTGCCCGCATACATGACGCCGATCCGGTCGGCGAACTGAGCGATGAGCCCCATGTCGTGGCCGATCAGTATGACCGCCGCGTCAAGACCTTCCTGCAGCCGGCCAAGCGTCTGCATGATCTGCCGCTGCACAACAACATCGAGCGCGCTGGTAGGCTCGTCCGCAACGATTACCTTTGGGTCCAGCGAAATGGAGATCGCCATCGCAACGCGCTGTTTCATGCCGCCGCTAAGCTCGTGCGGGAACATGCGGGCGACATGTGGTGCAAGCCCAACGCGCCCGAGGAGGGACCGGACGCGCTCCCGCATCTCAGCCTTCGGCGGCGGCTTCTGCCCGTCCGGTATATGGTCCACGATGCCGTCCATGATCTGGTCGTCCACGCGCATAACGGGGTTTAGCGAGTTCATCGCGCCCTGCGGCACAAGCGCAATGTCGTCCAGCCTGCGCATGCGCATCTCGCGCTGGTCCAGGGCCACCAGGTCAACATCACCCGTGTAGATGTGGCCGCCTGCGATGCGCCCGGGCGGCTTTGTCAGTCGCATGAGTGCCATGGCGAGCGTGCTCTTGCCGCTGCCAGATTCGCCGACCAGCGCCAGGCGTTCTCCCTGCTTCAGTGTGAACGAGACGCCGTCAACTGCTTTGACCACACCCTCAGGAGTGTCGTAATAGACCTTCAGGTCTTCAATAGTGAGCGCTGCGCCCGCGTCCGTTGAGCGGGGCGCCGCACCGGCTGGAGGAGCGGTGGTCAAACCCGTTTCCTCAACCTGGGGTTAGCCCATTCGTCAAGGCCTGTGGCGATCAGGAAGAGGCTCACGAAGATGATCGCCATGGCTGCAATGGGGGGCACCAGCCACCACCACATCCCCACCAGGACAGATGAGAACCGGATGTTGAAGTAGATAGTCACGCCCAGCGTCGGCACGTCCAGGGGGCCCAGGCCCAGCGCTTCAAGGCCGAGCGAGGCAAGGATTGCAGCGCCCACTGAACCCACGAAGCTGGCCGCAAGGTACGGCATCAAGTTAGGCATCATTTCCCTGAACACGATGCCCATGCCGCTAACACCGGACAGCTTGGCGATTTCCACATATAGCTGCTCCCGCATCACCAGGACCTGGGAGCGTATGACACGCGCAGGCTGTGCCCATGCCACTACGGCCAGCGCCAGCCCCATTGTGTCTACGTTCAGGCCTTTCTGCGTATTGACGGCGACAAGGATGAGTATCAGCAGGCCCGGTATAGTCAACCCAACGTCCACAACAGTCCTGATTACAGCATCGGGCCAGCCTCGGTAGTAGCCACCGATGAACGCCAGGGCCGTGCCAATTGCCAGGCCTAAGACACCAGCGATCACACCGACGCGCAGGGTCAAGGGTATCCCTTTGATCATGACTGCGAAGATGTCTCTGCCAGCGGTGTCAGTCCCGAACGGGTACTCCCAGCTTGGCTTCAGACGCACCTCAGTAGAAAGTGGCCGGAACCGCTCGGTCGGATATGCCAGCTCCCCGATGACCACGAAAAGCGTCAGGCAGACGAGCAGCGCAATGCCCCAAGCAAGCGATGGGTTGCGCCGTACATAAAGGAGGAACGGATGGATTCTCGAACCTAAAGGTGCGGCCATTTTCGGACGGCCACCGCCGGCTACAGTTGTAGTCGTCTGCGCCATTTCAGGCCTTCTTGTTCCTGACCCTTGGGTCGAGCAAGGGGTATGCGATATCTACGATGAACGTGGCGAGGGCCAGCGTGAGGATCACCGTAAAGATCATGCCCCGGATGATAAAGAAATCGCTGACCCGGATTGCCTGGAATAACGTTTCACCCAACCCCGGGAAGCGAAATACTACTTCCACGAGTACGGCTCCCGTCAGGACCGTACCAAGTGACAAGGCAAGGGCTGTGGTCTGTGGGAGCAAGGCGTTCCTGAGGGCGTACCTCAGGAAGATGCGGCCGCTTTTCAGTCCCTTTGCCTCGGCCTGGACCATGAAGTCGGCGCCCTGGTTCGTCACCATCATCCCGCGCATCCCGAGCGCCCAGAAGCCAACAGACGCCAGGATGATCGACATCGCAGGCAAGACCGAGTGCCGGAGCACCTGGAGCATAAAATCGAAGCTCGGGTTCGGCGTTACGCCGAGGTCATAACCCCCGAACAACGGGAATAACTCAAGCCTGAAAGCGAAGAAGTAGACGAGCAGCAGGGCGAGCAGGTAGTAGGGCAGCGCAGAAAGTGTCAAGAGCGGCGTGAAAAGGTACTGGAGGTACTTGGGTGACGGCGGCCAGCCAAGCAAGGCGCCGGCCAGTGTGCCAATGATGAATGACAGTATCGTTACAGTTGTGAGGAGCCCTGCGGTCCAGATAATCGAGTCCCCAATGATGCTGTTAACAGACCTGGGGAAGGAAGTGATGGACGGACCGAGGTCCAGACGGGCCAGGTCGGACATGAAATTCTTGTACTGCACCCACAGGGGCTTATCCAGCCCAAACCGCTGCCGGTAAGACTCGGCCATTTCTTTTATGCCGGTCTGCATGTGGCCGCCGCGCTGTGCCTCCTGCAATAGTTTCTCCACCACGGGGTCCTGGCCAGACAGTCGCGGGATGATGAAGATGACAGTGCTCGCCAGCCAGACGACAAACAGGAAAAAGGCGAACCGCCGGATAATGTAGTTGCTGGCAACGGCCGCCAGGAAGCGCCCCGCCATTTGCAGCGCGCTGGCGTGCACCGTTTGTCCTGCTTGCCCTGCGGCGATCGTCTCGGCCAATACTTTCCTCCGAGCGGTCAGAAACGTGCGATGAATTCTGGGCGCTCGTTAGCCGCAGGTCAACTGCGTGTTGGTGGCGAATGCCGACCGGCGCCCGTACGGCCTGAACAGTGGAGTCGCCTCACGGAGCGAAACAGCACCCTTTCGAGACAGCGCCTGTCCGGGCCACGCGACGGGCCCTTTTCGTTGCCGCAGTGAAATATCTTGGTCAACTTGACGCGGCGGTGGGCAGGCATGAGAATGGCACCGCTTTGCAATACCGGGTTTGCGCAGCGCGCCTGCGTGAGCGCGTTATCCCGGTCCTGATCGGAGGGGACCATGCGCCGTAAATGGGTATTAACGCCGCTATTCCTGGCGGCCTTGATTGCGGTGATGGCCTTCGCCGCCTGCGGCGGAGACGATGCTGGCTCCACCAAAGAAATTCCACGTGACAAGCAGCTCGTGACCTTCCTCGGCGGGTCCGGCGGGCGCCACGTGGACCACGAGCTCTGGAACCCGTATGCCATCGGGGCGAACCACCAGACAGGCCCGAACATCATCTACGAGCCGCTGGCATTCTTCAGCGCATTTGCTGACGAGATGATCCCCTGGCTGGCCGAAAAATGGTCCTTCAACAACGACTCCACTGTCTTGACCGTCAACCTGCGCAAGGGCGTGAAGTGGAGCGACGGCGAGGAGTTCAACGCAGACGACGTCGTTTACACCCTGAACACCCTGCGAGACCTGAAGGAAAAAGTCCGCTGGGGCGTCGACGTGGCCAACGTGCTGGACAGGGCCGAAAAGACGGACAGCCACACCGTAGTCATCCGCCTCACGAGGCCCGACCCACGGTTCTTCTACTTCATGGCCTACAAGTTCGACATTGGCATCTACATCGTGCCCCAGCACATCTATCAGGGCCAGGACTGGACGACGTTCAAGGCCTATGACCCTGCGGCCGGACAGCCAGTAACAACGAGCCCGTGGCGCGTGGTCTCTGGCACCCCTGAGCAGAAGATCATCGACCGCAGGGGCTCCTGGTGGGGCACGTCGGCTGGCAAGTCCTACGCCGAGGGTGGTCTGGGCAAGTACGCCAAGCTGCCCGCGGTGGAGCGCATCGTGTACCTGCCTGGCACGGACAGCCAGACCCTCACGGCCCAAGCCCTGATAAAGAACGAGGTTGACTATGGGGCCATGACCACGCCACGCGTGATCAAGGAAACCCTGGCGCAGAATGCCAAGCTCATCACCCACACCGGCAAGAACAGTCCCTTCGGGTATGTGGACTGGTGGCCCGTGTCGCTGGCGTTCAACACCAGCGGTAAGTACGGCCCATACGACAACAAGGACGTCCGGTGGGCGATCAGCTACTTCCTGGACCGTGAAGAGCTGAGGCAGAAGGCTTATGACGGCGCTGCGGCATTCAACCCTCTCACCATGCCGGGTTACCCGCCGCTGCAGAAGTACTTCAAAGCGGTCGAGACCCTGCTCAAGCAGTACGACACAACCGAGTACAGCGTGACAAAGGGCAACGAGCGCATGACGAAGGCCGGGTTCACTAAGCGACCCTCCGACAACATGTGGGTTGACAAGTCAGGCGCAACGGTCAACTGCCAGATCATCGGCTTCGCCGGCGCATGGGACGACCTTGGCCCCATCACGGCTGAGCAGTTGCGCAGGAACGGCATCAACGCCAGCTACATCCAGCCAACTGACGCTTCCTCCCGCATGGCTGAGGGCAACTTCGAATGCCTGATGTTCGGCCACGGCGGCTCGGTGAGCGACCCGTACTTCACAATGAAGCTGTACCAGTCTGCGTCCGTGAATATCCCGGGCGGCCACCAGGTCAACTTCTACCACTGGGAAAACAAGCGCTGGGACGAACTGACAGACGAAGTTGCCAAGACCAACCCGGACACGAACGAATCAGAAGTCATCCGCCTGTACACGGAAGCGATGAAGATCTGGCTTGAAGAGCTGCCAGACGTACCCATCCTGGAGTTCTACCACCGCATCGTGATGAGCGAGGAACGGTGGAAGAACTGGCCGCAGGGCACGGACACCAGCGGCTACGTGAATGAGGCGTCGTGGCACCTGACATGGTCGCTGGTGCTGCACCAGTTGCAGGCTGCCAAGTAACCCCCCGTCACAGGCACTGAAACTTGAAAGGGCCCCGGAGAATCCGGGGCCCTTTCAATTGTTATGCGCATTTGGAGTTCTGGTTTATGCTTTCGGCTCATTCAACAATGTGATGGAACGAGGTCCTTACATGGCTGGTGCCGTTGCAGACGTCGAGCGCGCGGTCACTTCAGTCGCGCTTGCATCCGTACTGGTGGCGGCTGTTTGTCTATTGGCTGCGGCCTGCGGTGCAGACGTCGCGCCTGCCGGCCAGCCCGCTGGCGCATCGACCGCTGCACCTGCCGAGAAGGCGCCATCTACCATCACCAGGGCAGACAAAACATACAGCCTTGATGACGTTGTTACTGCTGGTTGGAAGAAATCGAAGGAGTTTGACGCCTCGACGCTCCCCCACGCAATTTCCGTCACTTACGGTTTCTTTGAGCAGCGCGACATCGAGGTCTGGGTCTTCGCCAGTCACGCCGAGGCGCGGGAATTCGGAGTAGCGCCTGCTGAGGAAGCCGTCGCCCGCAAGCCGGGCCAGACCGACTACCTCATCCCCCGCGTCAACCGCTATTTTGCCTACGCCGTCGCCGGGAACCTGGTGCTGCTTTGCGAACGAGAACTCGCAGACTGCGAGGCGCTCATCGCAAAGCTGCCGTAAGCTTGGTAGTGGGTCACTTTGGCTCCCCTCTCCCTGTCAGGGAGAGGGTCAGGGTGTGGGTCGTAGTGCAAACTGAACCACTGCCGTAGGTTTGGGCACGGGCGGATGAACTCAGGAGCGCCGCAACGCGACCACTACGGCACCAGGAGCCTGCCCGTCAGCGCCGCGCAGGCTTGGAGGGCCGTGTCAGAGTCCCGCCCCTCACACATCAAGACCATGTTCCCAAGCACTATGAAGTCCCAGTACTTGGCGACACAGTTCGCGTTTATGGCGCCGACGCACTTGCGCCTGTCGGTCGCACCCTCCTGCCAGGGGATGTTTGCGCCGGTGACTGTGGCCGATTCCCCAGTCACAAGCGTGGCTGCGGCGGCCCCTTGCGAGGCGGCGGCTAAGTGATCGGCATAGAACCGCGCCTCGTACTCGATCCCGTTCAGGAATACACGGGCCGCAGCCACCGCATCAGGAAGCGCCGTGACGTCGTACTCCCGGGCGACCTTGACCCCTGCGTCACGCAGGTCGTCCACCCCGTAGGTGCGTGACGACGGCGTGACTTTCTGCACCCCCGGCGCAGGGCCGCTTGAATCACTCGCCGCCGGCTCACTGCCGCTGCCGCACCCGGCAACAGCCAAAGTCACACCAATGGTTACTAGCGCAGCGCTTACCAACTTCAGGTGGTTGCTAGATGAGAGCCTTGCACCAGATGGAGGGGCACCTTCATAGCGTTGCACAGCAGCGGAAGGCCCTCAGTCCACAACACGAGAGCCACAGAGGCTCTTACCGAGGCGGCACGCCTTTGAGCAGGTCATTACAGGCCGCCATTGCATTTTCAGAATTTAGGCCCTCGCACAGGAGGACCATGTTGCCCTTAATAATGTAATCGCCATAGCGCGCAGAATAACTGCACCCGGAGTGCGGTGTCTGCGCGGCACGGCTGCACAACCTGCGGTGCGTCACACCTTCCTGGTACTTGACGTTATCGCCCGTCACAACGGCATCGGGGCCGGACACCTCGTCCGCAGGGCCGGCGCCCAGGTCCACCGCGTCAGTGTGTGAGGCATAGAAGCGCACTTCATACTCAACCTGATTGAACGCCCCGTGATATGCAGTGATCGCGCCAGGGAATTCTTTCACTTCGTACTCGTTTAACACCTTCATGCCCGCGGCTTTGAGGTCCTCAGCGGCATAGACCCGGCTGTCAGGGAAAATCCGCTGCACGTCGGCCACAACAGGCTGACCGGCCACACCGCCGCTGCCCGGTGCCGTCTGGCCGTCGCCCATTTCACCATCACCGGCGCCACACGCCACAGACAGCGCAGAGACGGCAACCATGAGGACGGTTGCCAGGGCCCGGTTGTGCAAGCTATTGAAAGCGCGGGGCAGGCGCCACTTGGTGCGGGTGGACATGCGTGCCAGTCCTATGACTGCGGCAGGATCTTGAACAGGTCGTCGCAGTGCTTGTTTGAATCAGCCACATCGCGGCCCTGACACAGGACCACCATATTGCCCAGGACAGCAAAGTCCTGGTGCTTGGCGGTCAGGCAAAGCCCGACATGGTGCGAGCCACGGATATTGCCCTGGCACTCGCGGCGTTCCTTGAGTCCATCGTCCCACGTCGCCTCTTCTTCGGTCAGTTTGGCATTCGGTCCCACCGATTCCTCGGCCATGGGAACGCCCAATTTCACCGCGTCGTCATGGGACGCGTAGAAGCGGACCTCATACTCTTGCCGGTTGTATGGGTCTGCCCCATAGAACCCGTAGATAGCGGCGGTCGCACCAGTCAGTCCGGCGACGTCATATTCCTTCGACTTCTTGAACCCTGCCAGGACCACCTCGTCAACCGTGTACGTGTGACCGCCAGGACGCACCTTCTGGAAACCTGCCAGTGGCTGGCTCGCAGGGGCGCTTCCACCGCCAGTGGTCCCCCCGGTTGCGCCAGTTGAAGTGGGGCCAGTGTCCTCCGTGCCGGAGCCGCAGGCCGCCAGGAGAACAGTCAGAGACATCATTGCGATAGCCAGTGCCAGGGTGCGAGAACAGCTCCAGGTCAGCATCTTTTGCACCTCTGAAGGTGTGAACGTGCATCGGGGCAGACACGTGCAAGGAACGGCCTACATTATGCGCCTGCGCCCTGCGCCTTGAGAAATTCGGCAGCGTTCAGCCCTTAGTAGCCCGCGTGCCACTGCCACAATACAATCCTCGCCATGTGATACGGGGCAAGGCCTATAGGAGATTCAGTTGTTGCGCTTTTTGCAGTTGAGGGTGGCCACGGCGGCCCTGCTCGTCACTGTTGTGGCCGTGTTGGTGGCGTGCGGCAAAACTCAGGGCGGCGCGCCAGCCTCCACACCACCTGTGGCGGCCAGGGGCGTCGAATTTGACGTGCAGTCATTCTCCCTGCCCTTCCGGGCGATAGCCGTTGAGTTCGGTGGTGAGCACATCTGGGTGGCCGTCACAATGGACGATAAGGTGGTCAAGCTCGCCAGGGACGGGGCTATCGCTGGGTCCTACTCGTCCGGTGGCTGGCCGTCGTCCGGACCGGCGAGAGGCCGTCGGCCATCGCGGCCTTCGGAGACATCCTGGCAGTCGTCAACTCAGGCTCGTCGAGCCTGACCAGCGTGCCCCTGGTTACAGGTGGCGAGGCGATGATGTAACCAGGGCTGCCTCAGCCACGGTGCCTCCAAGTGACTGTCCCCAATCCCCTCTCCCAGCGGGAGAGGGCTGGGGTGAGGGAGAAGTCCGAGCGCGTTAGCGGCAGGCTGGCGCTAGTCTATGGAGCCTGCCGGTACGTCCTAATTCCTCCACTGCAGCGCATTCACCGCCTGGCCAATCGCCTCACCCTGCTCAAGCCCCACCGTCACGGCAGGCATGAAATGTATGCCGCCGTACACCCGCGAGATGGCCGCCTCTTCTGCCGCCTCTCCGAAACTTGCGAACGACCTCGTCCCCAGTCCGCGGGACTCATGTGTCCTATCAGTGAAGGGCCCATCGCCAAAGACAGCCGCCAGCACCTCCGCTGCCGCGCCAGACTGCACAGAGTGGCCCGAGGTGTATTCAGGGAACGGCGGCGTGCCCAGCATCGGCAGCCATTCCGGGTCAATCAGCAGTTGGACATACGTTACGGGGCGCAGGTAGTTGTACTCGTACTTCGCCTCCCAGCAGGATATGAAGGCATCGGCCACAGCCAGGCCCACGCGCGCATACGCCTCCGCTGCGTAGTCCAGCGTCTTGCCCCGTTCACGAAGGAGCTGAGTGACTATGGCGACTGAATGCCCGGGCGGCGTGCCTGTAGTGCCCGGAGCGTCAGCCCAGTAGGCGGCGACCGCCTTCTGCTCCGGCGTCAGGCCCTTTGCAACGTCGTACACCTCCCGCGCCTGCTTGTAGAGGTCCGACGCATTGCTCTCCGAAAAGGCAGGCGGCGGGGCCGGACGGTAGGCGGCGAGCGATTTCATAACAAACGGCCTGAGCCTGCCCCAGCATGGCTCCAGGGCGGCCGCATTTGCTGGCGGCGTTGGGCGCCAGGCTCCAGAAAAGGCGGCCGGCGTATAGGCGCAGTTCTTGAGCGACTCATAGCCATCCCCCAGCGCCCACCGTATTACAGCTACGCCGACAGCCCTGCCGCGCTCCTCGGACCGGACAACCACGTCTCTCGATACACCCTCGCTGACCTCGTTCCTGATTTCACTCTGCAAGCCGGCGACCGCCACGTAAGATTTCTCACTCTTGTAAAAAACGGGCATCACAGTCGCTAGCGCCGCGTTCGCAACGATGGGCCAGTTGTATTCAGCTCCGATCTCGGGCGCCGGGATTGACATCTCGCCGTTCACCTGGCCCTTTAGGGACCTGTGTTGTGGCATCCCAGGGAGCACGGCCTCATACAGCGCTACACCCGCGTAGGCGAACGCCCTCGAAGCAACAGGCGGCGATGCCGATTCGGACCGCGTCAGGCTGTACGTCAGGTCAAACCAGCGGGCTGCGACATCTGCTGAGTGGTCGGATGCCAGACCGGCTGCACCTCCAGCGCGGCCAGTGAGCCCTGATGCCGCTAGCGCCACGAGGGCGATGACCGCCAGGCCCAGAGTCAGCTTGACTGCGTGCACCCGCAACACTGTAAACCGCGCTGAAATTGTGTTCACACCTCAGGACCAGAACAGAGGTTGCACCACCGGGTCCGGCGCAGTGTATCCAATCTGGCGCCACCGAATGTGGTTCAACCGCTATACACGAATGTCAGCCCGGAAGCCATCGTGTTAGGCAGTCACTTCAGCGAGTGGATGCGTGGATTGCGCCATCACCCGTCTCTGGCAAGCCCTGTCGTTCCGGCACGCGACCAGTCTTCATCTGCCGCACCGGCCGCCAGTCGCGTCCAGTATCAAGGCCTTGAGTTCGGTGCGGGTTTTTACGAACTGGCGGTAAAGGCCCCCTCCGAGGGCATCGAGGTCTGCTGCAGCGGAGCAAAGGTCAGTCCTCGTGCCGCGACCGCCAAAAACATCGCTGCCTCGCCCTACCATGGGTGCAGCCGCAAGGGACAGTCCAGCCCGGTTAATGGCCCGCAGCGCCCGGAATTGCCTTCCAAGCGGAGGGATTACTTTCGATACCGCCTCGGCCCACCCCCAGTGGTCAATGCCCGCTTTTTGCTCGCCGAACTCTTGGGCAGCCATGACCAGCCTTATTGCGGCATCGTCCCGGTCGATCTGCCGGTAAGCGCTATTGAGGTTGTCAACGCCCTGCGAGCCATGGTCCACCACGCTCTTGACGCGCACTTCAGCCCGGACCCCGGCTATCACTAACAGCGCCAGGACCGCAATCATCACCATTGCCAGCACTGGCTTGAGCGGCACGCGGTCCCAGATATGCGCCAGGTTCATTTCATACTCCCGAGATTCTTGAGGTGGCGGTGCACTGGCCCGCAACAACCTGCCGGCCCAAGGACGATCGTGGTTGACAGCGGGGCTGGTTCCCGGAGCCCGTCCGCCTGAAACTAGCACGCCCGCGGCTTATGAGCCGCGGACGTGCTGTTCATCAGTAATTTCTCGCTAACGGACCGGCGTCTTGACGCCATTTGAAGTGAATGCTGGCGCTGCTGAAGCAGGCGATCCGTTGCCCACCTGCCGGGACATCGGCGTAGGGGCAGGTGACGGATACCCCGTTACCGAACGTGTCGACGCCATCCGCCTTGCGGCCGGGTGGTGGCGCAGGAATGGTGGGATCTCCAGCGCGTCCTCGCTTGCCAGCGCCTCTCTTGCGCTCGCCGAGCGGTCCTGCGCCTCCTCGCCAGTTACAGGGAAGCCGGTGGCGATGAGAGTGATCTTCACTTCGTTCTCCATCTTCGGGTCCGTCACCGTGCCGAAGATGATGTTGGCTTCGGGGCTGACCATGTTCGCCACCACTTCAGCCGCCTGATGGACCTCCGTCAGCGTGAGGTCCGCGCCGCCGGTGACGTTAAAGAGCACCCCGGTGGCGCCTGCGATAGAGACCTCGAGGAGCGGGCTGTTGAGGGCCTCTTCTGCGGCCTGTATCGCCCTATTTTCTCCCTTGCCGTGGCCGATGGCCATCCAGGCTGGTCCGGCGTTTTCCATAACTGCGCGCACATCGGCGAAGTCCAGGTTGATCTCTCCGGGGACGAGGATCAGCTCGGAGATGGACTGCACACCCTGGCGCAGCACGTTGTCTGCCATCCTGAACGCGCTGTCCAGGGTCATGCGTTCGTCTGAAAGTGCCATCAGCCGGTCGTTCGGGATGACGATGAGGGTGTCGGTCTTCTGGCGCAGCAGTTCGATGCCCGCGAGCGCCTTCTTTGTCCGCTGAGATCCTTCAAACGAGAACGGCCTGGTGACGACGCCGATGGTCAGCGCCCCGAGCTCCTGTGCAATGTCCGCCACAATGGGCGCCGCGCCGGTGCCGGTGCCGCCGCCCATGCCGCATGCCACGAAGACCAGGTCCGCACCCTGCAAGACCGCACGGAGCTGCTCCCGGTTCTCCTCAGCACACGCCCGGCCCTTCGACGGGTCGCCACCCACACCGAGGCCGCGGGCAGTCGTGTCTCCAACCCTGATTCGCACAGGCACAGCCACGCGCTCCAGCGCTTGGTGGTCGGTGTTAACTGCTATGTATTCAACTTCTGGGATACGCTCCCGATACATGCGGGAAACGGCGTTGCACCCGCCTCCTCCCACCCCTACGACTTTGATTACCGCCGTGCCAATGTTGGGTACGGAGTGGTGCAAGACAGGCTGGTCAACCATCTGTGGCTCCTCTTGGTAGGGCGGGGGTCGTCCCCGGGCCCTGGCTGGGGGCGCAAGCGCGGGTACGAGGCCTCACGAAGTCCCGAGGAACATCGCGGGGACCCGAATGGTCCGAAGACCTGGGATGGCGGGATTCTAGGGAGCCTTGCGCGTCAGCTTCTTGGTCATTCCGCGACGCGTTTACGCGGATTCGTTACGCCTGCCGGCCCGCCAGGCGGGAGAAACCCAGTTGCTCTGAGAAGGGTCCCGCGTGCGGTTCGCGGGACGGGACCCCGGTTACACGCGCCGGCCGTAGACCAGCACGGGGCCGGGCTGCATACCATTGGCGCTCAAGAAATCGCCGATGCGACCGTCTCCTGGCATGACGACAGCGTAAATGTCTTGGACCTTGCGCTCCCTGCACTGCTTGACCAACGCCTGCACGAGCGCCTTGCCAACCCCGGCCCGTCGCATCTCCGGGTGCACCGCGACTGCGATTACCCAGGCGCCTCTGGGGAGGCCGTATTCGCCTGCTTGGAACTCGGACAAAAGGAAGCCGACGAGCTTGCCGTGCCACTCCGCAACGTGGGAGCCGAACGGCGCATCAGGCAACAAGTCCACGTCCGCCTCTTTCAGGAACCTTTCGACGTGGCTGTCCCACGTGCTTGACCTGTCACGGCCCATGATCAAGCGGTCCAGGCTCCTCACGGCCCGGGCGTCTCCAGGTCGCAGCGGACGGATCGTCACTTGTTCGCGCACGACCCCCTCCTGTGCTTGTGGCCTCAAAATGTTGCGTTGGGGCATCCTACATTTGGCCGTGACGCCAATCAACAGCGTACTGCTGTGCCCCATGAACAGGGCCGCTCGTTGCGGCGCGCTGTACTGTTCCTTACACTTGGGCGGCTTTACGGAAATCGGCGGACCCATCCACCACGCAACGGTGGCCTGGTCACTGGCATATGCGCTACGCCGCGTTATTGGTCGCACGTCAAGAATTGAGAGGTCTGGCATGAACGGATACGAAGCTATTGCGAGGACCATGAGGATTGAAGGCGTCGAGTGGATGGCCTGCTACCCGTCAAACCCCTTGATCGAGGCCTGCGCCAAGGAAAGCATCCGCCCAATCCTTTTTCGCCATGAGCGCGGCGGGATCATGGCCGCAGACGGCTACTCACGCCAGATGCGGAATAAGAAGTACGGTGTGTTTTGCTCGCAGGGCGGGCCTGGCGTTGAAAACTCTATGGGCGCCATCGCTCAGGCATGGGGCGACGCAGTGCCCATCATCTACTTCCCGGACGCCCATGACCGCTACAAAGCCACAATCAAGCCGAACTTCCGGGCCAACTACAGCTATCAGTACATCACGAAGTTCGCTGAGACGATCACCGCGCCAAATGACATTGTCCATTTTGCTCGCCGGGCCTTCCACGCCCTCAAGAACGGCCGCCCTGGACCGGTACTCGTCGAGATGCCGCGCGACGTGATGGTCCAAGACGTCACGAACATAGACACCTACCAGTCGCCAAAACGCATGTTCACCCAGCCGTCAGCGGGTGAAATCAAGGACGCCGTGAAAAAGTTGCTTGCAGCCCGCAAGCCTGCGATATGGGCAGGGCAGGGCGTGCTTTATGCAGAGGCGACAGAGGAGCTGCGCGAATTCTCAGAGCTGACCCAGATACCCGTCATGACCACCATGGAAGGCAAGGGCGCCATGGACGAAGAGCACCCCCTCTGCCTGGGAGCAGGCAACCGGACAGCGCCGAAGCCAGTCTTCGTCTGGCTCAAGGAGTCCGACGTCCTCTTCGCAGTGGGGGCCAGCCTCACGGTGACCAACTACGGCCTACAGGTCCCGGACGGGAAGTTCATCATCCACAACACGAACAACCCGGAGGACATCAACAAGGACTACAAGGTCTCGATTGGCCTGCTGGGCGACGCAAGGCTGACACTAAGGGCGATGATTGACGAGGCGAAGGCGCAGATTGGGCCAGAGGGCCGCAAAAAAGATTCGTCGGTGCGGGAATCGGTGGCCCAGGTGAAGGCTGAGTGGGTCAGGGAGTTTGCTCCGCACCTTTCCTCAGACATGGACCCCATAAACCCCTACCGCCTGGTCAATGAGATCAACAAGGCGCTGGACCACAAAAACTCAATTGTGACCCACGATGCCGGCCACCCCCGTGACGAGATCATGCCGTTCTACCGGGCCACGGTCCCGGGCAGCTACATCGGCTGGGGGAAGACCACGCACCTCGGTTACGGCATCCCGCTCATGATCGGCGCCAAGATGGCCAACCCCAACAAGTTCTGCTTGAACTTCATGGGCGACGGGGCGTTCGGCATGTCAGGCCTGGACGTCGAAACGTCAGTGCGCGGCGGCTTGCCCATAACTTCGGTCGTCCTCAACAACGGCACGATGGGCGGCTACAACAAGGCGTTGCCGGTGGCGATGGAGAAGTACAACGTAGGCAACATGACCGGCGACTACGCGAAGGTGGCCGAGGGCCTCGGCGCGGTGGGAATCAAGGTTATGAAACCTTCGGAGATCGGCCCTGCCCTCAAGAAGGCGCAACAGCTAAACAAGGAAGGCCGCACCGTCCTGCTCGACGTCAAGACCCAGCAGCAAGACAAATTCAGCATGTACCCCTTGAAGTAGGCGCTGCACAGCTTCGGAACAGGACAAGCGCTCGCACGCTGGACCTTGCGCGATACTGGCCGATAGATCTCTGAGCGCGGCTTCACTGCAATTGCTGCGTGACGCGGCGCCCTTTGCTGCCGAAAGGTCTGCATGCCAGCGCTCATCATCGCTTCCACATCTCCCGGCGCCGGGAAAACTGCTGTGGCTGCCGGCCTTGCCGCCCACCTCGGCAGAGATGGGCGCAAGGTATTCTTGGCCAAGGCTTGGTCGGCTTCAGCCAGTGGCGACCGGGATATGGCTGCATTCCGCGCGTTGCTGCCTCACACGCCCGAGGGCTTCGAGCCTGACAGGGCAGGGCATGGCATCGCGCAAGTACGCCAACTCGCGTCCCGCATACAGACCGCAGCCCGAGGTGCCGCAGTTTCGATCATCGAAGGCAACTCAGGCGACCACGCGTCCAACATGGCGCTTGCGGAAGCACTCGACGGCCTCGTCATACTGGTAGTGAAGATGGGCGACGACATCGTGCCCCAGGCGAAGCAATATCGGGCGCGGCTGCTCGGCACGGTAATCAACAACGTGCCACGTTACAAATCCCACGCGCTGGAAGCAGAACTAAACCCGGCGCTTAGCCAGGCCGGCGTACGTCTGCTGGGCGCAATACCCGAGGACCGGCGGCTGATAGCGCCCTCACTGGCCCTGGTGGCCGAGCACCTCGGCGCGCAGGTTACCGTAGCGCCCGAGAACGCTGGACGCCTCATAGACAACTTCCTGATCGGCGGCCTGGTGCTCGACTGGGGCCCCACCTACTTCGGCGCGCAGGAAAACGTCGGCGTAGTTGTTAGGGGCGACCGCCCGGACGTGCAGCTCGCTGCACTTCAGACTGACACCGTGCGCGCCATGGTCCTGACGAAGGGCGTCTCGCCAATTGAGTATGTCCACTACGAGGCGGCCCAGCGCGGTATCCCCGTGGCCGTCTCTCCGTTCGACACGCACGAAACTGCGCTAAAGCTGGAGTCGCTGCTGCCGAAGGTGCAGTTCGACCACCCGGAAAAGCTCATGCGCATGGCTGACCTGATCGAGGCTCGCATGGACCTCGCAGCGGTCAATCAAGCAGTCGCCCAGCCTGCTACGAGATAGACGCGACCGCGATCATGAGTCCTCGAAGAGCCCCCACCGGCAGAGGGCGAGGGTGGGGGGCACAACCGCTGCAGCCTAACGCCCATTCCTACGCCGCAATGTCCAGCCTTTCGACTTCAACGCCAGGCCTGAACGTGACAACCCGTCCAGTGTCATCGTCGCGCTGCGTTACCGGGCCGTCGCGCAAAAGCATGTGATACGCCGAACCCTGACGCCAGAGCGATACCAAGCTGAGGTTAAACGAATTCCAGAGGGCAGAAAAGAGTCGGATGAACATATGAATAAACCTCGGCGGCGACACATGAGCCACGCGCTCTTGCCGCCTGCCTTTAATCCATGAGACCACTCTGCCAGACTTGACAGGTAGAGGCACGGGCAGCGCCAGGTAGGGACTGAGTGTGCGAAGGCCGCCGTCGCCAATCTCTCTAGAAGTCATCCCGATATTGCTTTGAGAGTGATCATTGCGCAGGCGATGAGGAGGAAGGCGAGGTAAGTGTGGGCATTCCGTTCCTTTCTGACGAGGAGGCGGTCGTAGTTCCCGATCC
>Ga0187892_10000972_pt1 | contig 70347 bp, 59 predicted proteins | sample MA1701073metaG_FD_139345 | JGI IMG/M metagenome (GOLD analysis project Ga0187892, IMG submission 139345) | Bio-ooze microbial communities from a basaltic lava cave in the Kipuka Kanohina Cave System on the Island of Hawaii, USA - MA170107-3 metaG ...
CCCGCCAGTTACCGGCACGGTGTAAAGCCTCGAAACGGGAAGCGTCCACGAATCGCGGTGCGAGCGGAAAAGCACGGCCTTGCCATCATTCGTCCAGCCGTAGACCTGATTGTCGTAGCCCCAGCGCGGAGTGAGCGGCCCGCGCGCCGGGTAGAACGTCAACTGCTTCGGTTCGCCACCGGTCGTCGGAATGGCATAGACCTGCTCGTCGCCGTCGTACTGGCCCGTGAAGGCGATCCATTTACCGTCGGGCGAGAATTTGGCGAAGACCTCGACGCCAGGATGCGTCGTCAGCCGCGTGGCCGCGCCACCATTGGTCGAAGCGAGCCACAGGTCGCCGCCGTAGGTGAAGACCACCTTGTCGCCGTGAATGTCGGGGAAGCGCAGCAGCTTCGTCTGCGCGGAAGCGGATTGCGGCGTAAAAACGATTGCCGCCAAAACAGAAAAGCAGAAAAGTCGTAGAAGAGTTTTCACAATGCCTCCATTGGGAATGTGTTGGACTAGCTCGATCAACGCGCATTATGCCATCAATTCAGGCTTGCGAGACGTTGCTCAGGAAGAAATTGTCAGTAAACTGAGCCACATCCTGAAACCATGAAAATCGGCGGCGAGAGTAGCGCAACCTGCCGAGGTTGCGCTGCTTTCTCATCCCGCCCTTTGCTAGAACAGCGCAACCTCGGCAGGTTGCGCTACTCTCAAGGAGATTCTGTATGAACCGACGAGGATTCATTGGTCGAACCATATCGGGCGGCGTCTGGTTGGGCGCTGCTGCCACGCCTCTCCAAACCCAGATGCGCGAGAATGCCCAGCAGTCCGACGTATTCATCGAGCGTGAACAAACCGGTCAGCCGCACAAGGGCAAAGTGCTCGCCGCCATCCAGCCGCATTGCGATGATCTACCGTTGTTCGCTGGCGGCGCGATTCTCAAGCTGATCCGCGAGGGTTACACCGGCATCCTGATTCGCACGAGCAACGACGAGATGGCCGGGCGCGGGGCGACAATGGGCGAAGTCACGCTCAACAACGAGCGCGACAACTTCGAGGTCGGACGCCGGCTGGGCTTGAAGAAAGTCTTCGATCTGCATTACCGCAATCACGAATTTGACGCGGTCGCGGCGGCTGAACTGCGCCACCGGCTGATCTTCATCTTCCGGCTGATGAAGGCGGACACGGTCTTCTGCTACGACCCGTGGGGACATTACGAAGAGAATCCTGACCATTACGTTACTGCGCGCTGCGTTGAAGCGGCTTGCTGGATGGCTGGCGGGCGGTGGGATTTGCCGGAGCATTTCGAGGCGGGGCTGGAGCCGCACGCCGTGAAAGAGAAATATTACTTCGCGCGCGGACCACAACTGGTCAACCGCGTGGTGGACATCGGCTCGGTCATTGATCAGAAGGTCGAGGTCAACCTGGCCAACGTCACGCAGGGGCCAGCGGGTGAGAATGGCGCGGCGTTGCGAAAGCGGCTGGCGGAACAGAAGCTGAAGCTGCCGATCCTTGGGGATAACGACGCGACGGCGAACCGGCAATACATCAAGCACATAGTGCTCGCCGAAGACGCAGAGTTGGGACGCCGCTATGGGCTGGCTTACGCCGAGCCGTTTCACTACATCGGCCCGAAACCTTCGATGCTCGACGATTACGTCAAACGGAATGCCGTGCCGTTATAAAAAATCAGTACCGCGAGCGGTAGCGAGCGTGGCTCTATCAGCCAGCCCATTGATAGAGCCACGCTCGCTACCGCTCGCGGTACTGATCCCGAAAAGTTTCAACATCCCGCCCTCACTCTTGAGTGTCTGACTGAGGGCGTTGATAATTCGTCGACTTCTCAATTTTCTTCCGATCAATCAGAGGCGGGAAACTATGCTGCTGAAAAGTGTATGCAAGCTGGCTGTCATCCTCGCGGTTGGCGCCGCTTTGACTTTTATCTCACAGAGGCGAGGCGAAGCTGCGAAACAATCCGATTTCTTCAAACAGAAGGTCGCGCCGATCTTCGAGGCGAACTGTGTGATGTGTCACGGCGCGGGCGTGCAGCGTTCTGGACTCGACCTGCGCAGCGAAGAGGCTGTCTTGAAGGGCGGCGCGCGTGGCCCAGCCATTGTCGCAGGCAAACCGGAAATCTCGCGGCTCTATCGTCTCGTCGAGCACATGGAAGAGCCGGCGATGCCGCTGGGAATGGGCAAGCTTTCTGACGCCGACATCGCGGTGATCGAGCAATGGATCGCTGGTCTTGCGTCGAAGACGACGATGGCTGGGGCTGAGTTGGCGCCTGTGCGCAACCCTGGCTATTCGATCACCGAAAAAGACCGCCAGTTCTGGTCGTTCGTCAAACCAGTTCGCCCCACTGCGCCAGCCGTAAAGAATCGCCGTTGGGCGCGGAACGAGATTGACGCATTCGTCTTGAGCAAACTGGAACGGAGCGGATTGAAGCCCAGCCGTCCTGCCTCGCCGCGCGAATTGCTGCGTCGTGTCTATCTTGATCTGACAGGATTGCCGCCTTCGCCCGAAGAGATAGATGAGTTTTTGAAGAACCCGTCGGAGGCGGCTTACGCGAAAGTCGTTGATCGGTTGCTGGCCAGCCAGCATTACGGCGAGCGCTGGGGGCGCCATTGGCTCGATCTGGCGCGCTTCGCCGACAGCGGCGGTTACGAATTCGATTACGACCGCCCGCACGCCTGGCGCTACCGCGATTACGTCATCCGTTCGTTCAACGAAGACAAGCCGTACAACCGCTTCATCATTGAACAACTCGCCTCGGATCAACTGGACGGAGTGGATGTGAAAGCCAAACCAGAGGCGCTCGTCGCCACGGGCTTCGTCCGCAACGGCCCGACCGTTGACAACGCCAGCAATGAAGAGACGCGGATGGATGAACTCGACGATATGGTCACGACCACGTCGTCGGTGTTTCTGGGCCTGACCGTGGGCTGCGCGCGCTGCCACGATCACAAATACGATCCGATTCCGCAGCGCGATTATTACCGGATGCAGGCCATCTTCTCGCCGTATCAGAAGACCGAAGCAGTGATGGCGAGCGCGGAAGAACAAGCCGCGCACAAAGCCCGCAACAAAGAGATTGACGAACAGGTCAGGCCGTTCCGCCAGAAGATCGCCGCGATTGAAAAGCCGATCCGCGAGAGGCTGCTGGCCGAGAAGACCGAATTTCACGTGCGGCTGGCCGAGATGTCGAACGGTTTCGGCGACAAGACGAAGGAACAGTTCCGCGAAGAGACCGCGAAACGATTCGCCAAAGACGTCAACTTGCAACCCGAAGAGATCGAGGCGTTGCTCTCGCCCGAAGATTTGAAAGCGCGTAAAGAGCTTCAAAAACAAATGGACGAGATCAACAAGACGCGCCCGAAGCTGCTGCCGGCGGCGATGGGTGTCACAGACATGGCCAATCCTGGCCAGGCGTACCTGCTCAAACGCGGCGACTTCAGGAACAAAGGCGAAGAAGTTCAGCCCGGATTGCCACAGGTTCTGGCCAGCGACGCCAGCCTCGATCCGAAAAATCGCCGTCGCCAATTGGCCGAATGGATTGCGAGCGCCGACAATCCGTTGACTGCGCGCGTCGCGGTCAATCGCATCTGGCAATACCATTTCGGCAAAGGCCTCGTCAAAACGCCCAGCGATTTTGGCGCGACCGGGGATCGTCCGAGCCATCCCGAACTGCTCGATTGGTTGGCGACCGAGTTTGTGAAACAAGGTTGGAGTTGGAAGGCGATGCATCGTTTGATCCTGCTTTCAAACACGTATCGCCAATCGAGCCAGTTTAGTGAACAAGTGGCGGCCAAAGACCCTGAAAACCGGTTGCTGTGGCGAATGAATCCGCGGCGGATCGAAGCCGAAAGTTTACGCGACAGCATTCTCGCGGTCAGCGGTAAGTTGAACCCGGAGATGTACGGCCCCGGCATTTATCCGCGAATTGACCCTGACGTGATCAACACCGGATCGCGCCCGCGCTGGCCGCTCGACGCGAAGGATGATCACAGCACGTGGCGGCGCAGCGTCTACATCTTCGTCAAACGCTCGGTCATCCTACCGATTATCGAAGTCTTCGATTGCCCGGCGACCGTGGTCTCAGGGCCCGTGCGCGCGGTTTCGACCGTTTCGCCACAAGCGCTGGCGCTGATGAACAACGAGTTTGTGTTGCAGCAATCGGGTTATTTCGCCGAGCGGGTGGCGAAGGAAGCGGGCGGAGATAAACGCGCGCAGATCGTTCGTGTGTTCCAGATTGCGCTCGGCCGTCAGCCGAGCGCGAAAGAGATCGAATGGTCGTTGTCGTTCTTGAAATCGCAAGCGGAAGGGTATGCGCAGCGCAAGGCCGAGAAGCCTGAGGCGGAGGCGTTGCGGGATTTTTGTCATGCGGTTATCAACCTGAATGAGTTCGTGTATGTAGACTGAGGAGAGAATACGGAACAAACGGAAATAACGGAACAAACGGAAAGAAGACGGAAGGAAAATGGCGATGGAAGAGAAGAAGAAAGACGAGAAGCTGATTTACCCTGATGAAAGTTATGCGATCAGAGGCGCTTGTATGGATGTCTACAAAACCTTAGGCAATGGCTTTCTCGAAGCGGTTTATCAGGAGTGCCTGGGAATAGAGTTCAGGCGCCGAGGAATCCCATTTGCCCCACAAATGCCTCTGACGCTGACTTATCAAGGGCAGATGCTCAAGCAGAGATACAGGCCTGATTTCGTGTGTTACGACAAGATTGTGGTTGAGATCAAAGCTATCTCGAAGCTGCTGGGAGAGCATGAGGCGCAGGGAATGAATTACTTGAAAGCTACCGGCTTTCAACTCTGTTTTCTGGTCAACTTCGGGCATTACCCGCTGGCTGAAATAATCCGAATTGCGAACATCGAAGGCTACAAGAAGTTCTGAGCCTTCCGTTTGTTCCGTTCTTTCCGTTTGTTCCGTATTCTCCTCAAGGCTCCATTGGTGTGACTATGATGAAACCTATAGCTTCGCTATTTTTGTTATTCACGCTGGCGGTCGCCGCCGCCGGCCAGGGCAAAACCGAAAACGTCATTCTCATCACGCTGGACGGCGCGCGGACGCAGGAAGTGTTCGGCGGACTCGATCTGGAAGTGCTGAAATCGAAGACGAAGAAAGGGAGCGTCGAGGACACGCCTCTCTACAAAAAATACTACGCCGAGACGCCGGAGCAGCGGCGCGAGAAGCTGATGCCTTTCTTCTGGACCACGCTGATGAAGCAGCAGGGCTCGATTGCCGGCAACCGCAGTTTAGGCAGCGCGGCGATGACCACCAACAAAATGTGGTTTTCCTATCCGGGCTATTCCGAAATCCTGACGGGCCAGGCGCACGACGATGTGATCAATAGCAACGACCGCAAGCGCAACCCGTACCCGTCCGTGCTCGAATTTTTGAAGCGGAAGTTGAAGCTCGACTCAAAACAGGTGGCGGCGTTCGCCTCGTGGGACGTGATGGATTTCATCGCCGAACACGAAGCCGGAAGCATCACCTCCAACGCCGGGTACGAGCCTTACGATCATCCCGACCCGGAGATCAAACTGATGGGACGATTGCAGAGTGAAGCCCCAACGCCCTGGGACAGCGTCCGTCACGATTACTACACATTTCGATTCGCAATGGCGCACTTGAAGAGCTACCAGCCGCGAGTGTTTTACATTTCGCTCGGCGAGACCGACGACTGGGCGCACGGCGGAAATTACGCCAAGACATTGGAGGCGTTCGCGCGCACTGATGGCTATCTGCGCGAGTTGTGGGATTACCTGCAATCGAACGAACGTTACAAAGGGAAGACTTCGATCATCATCACAGTGGATCACGGGCGCGGCGCGACGACGCAGGATTGGACTGATCACGGAGAAAAAGTTCCCGAAGCGCAGTACATCTGGATGGCGTTCATCAGCCCCGACAGCGCGTTGCGCGGCGAATGGAAGAACGCTGAGACCATTTACCAGAACCAGGTCGCCGCGACGCTGTGCCGATTTCTCAAGCTGGATTACGCCGAGAACAACCCATCGGCTGGCAAGCCGATCGAGCGGCTGTTTGCGGCTCACTGATCGCCGCGATACGAGAGGAGAGACGATGAAGAATAGATTTGCTCAGAGGTTGCATCGACTCTTTTAACCGCATCTGCAAGAAGAACCGAGCCAAGCCCCTGCCCGCGCTTTTCACGGTCAGCGGCAAGCCGCCCCAACAAGACTGCGGGAACTGGGTGGCGGGGAACGTTTTCGGGAACGATCTCGAATTTGATTGACGCGCTGGAGAGCGTGTAATAGCCCCAGATGCGGTTGCTGTCATCTTCGACAGCAATGAAAGTGCGGCTTTGTCCTTTGCGCCCGTGTTGTCCGGCGTAAAGCTTCAAATAGTCGTTCAACTCCGGGTCGCCGCAATCGAAGAGGCTGCGGTCGTATTCGGGGGAGAGGGGGATGATCTTCATGGCTGGATCATTTCCTGATGACGACGCATTGCTCTTCGCAGCGCCTCGTTAGGTTCACTATCTTCGTCGAGCGCCGCGAGGAAGAGATCACGATCGCGCAGGCTCAGCTCGATCACCTGATGATTCTCAAGTGTGGCCTGCGCCGTCTTTTCCAGCGCCCACAGAACGAAGTCGTTAAGAGACGCATTTTTGATCCTTGCTGCTTCAACGAGCAGCGCCTCCAACTCGGGAGGAAGAAGCAAGTCCAGACGAAATGGCTCTTGTTGAAGATAACTTGTAGTTGACATTGTTAAGACCTCCTTGCGAGGCCATTATAATCCGCAACCGAGGATTGCCAATATGAGAAAACATAGTTCTGAACCATTGCCCGCGCTTCAATCACAACCGATGACTCGCCGCGAGCTGATATTTCGCGCGGGCGTTGGGTTTTCTGGCTTGGCGCTCACGGCGCTGCTCGACCGGGACAATCTCCTGGCCGCCGAGCCGCAGCGGAAGCGCGTCAATCCGCTCGCGGCAAAACCGCCGATGTTTCCGGCCAAAGCGAAGTCGGTGATCTTCCTGTTCATGTACGGCGGCGTCAGCCACGTGGACACGTTCGATCCCAAGCCTGATCTGACACGCCATCACGGCAAACCGATGAACAAAGGCAAAGTTGACGTCTTCTTCGGCAACCCCGGCAATCTGATGGCTTCGCCGTACAAGTTCAAGAAGCATGGCCAGTCGGGGATCGAGGTCTCGGAGCTTTATCCGCATCTGGCGCAGCGGGTGGACGACCTCTGCCTCGTGCGCTCGGTCTACACCACCAGCAACAACCATTCGCCCGCGATCTTCCAGATGAACATGGGCACGATGCGTCCGGGAAATCCCAGTCTGGGGTCGTGGCTGACCTATGGGTTGGGGAGCGAGAACGAAAATTTGCCAGCCTACATCGTGATGTACGATTGGCGCGGAGGCCCGATTGGCGGCGCGCCGAACTGGTCTTCGGGCTTTATGCCTGCCGCGTTCCAGGGCACGGCGTTCCGTTCGGGCAACGTGCCGATCGTTGATCTGAACCCGCCGAAGTGGGTTGACCCGCATCTGCAACGCGCCGAAGTTGATTTCATTCAAAAGATGAATCAGGAGCATCACGAACGCCACGCGGGGAGCAGCGATCTCGATGCGCGTATCGCCGCTTACGAACTCGCCTTCCAGATGCAGACGCACGCGCCCGAAGCCGTGGATATTTCCAAAGAGTCTGACGCGACGAAGAAGCTTTACGGCATCGGCGAAAAGACCACGGACTATTTCGGGCGACAATGTCTGGTCGCACGACGATTGGTCGAACGCGGCGTGCGTTTCATACAGCTTTACAGCGGCGGCGGCCACCAGCAGGAGTCGTGGGACGCCCATTACGGCCTGCACGAAAATCACACCATGCATTGCGCCGAGACCGACAAACCGATGGCCGGGTTGATCGAGGATTTGAAAGCGCGCGGTTTGCTCGACCAGACGCTGGTCGTGTGGGGCGGAGAGTTCGGTCGGATGCCGATCTCGCAATCCGGCATCGGGCGCGATCACAACCCGCACGGCTTCACGATGTGGATGACGGGTGGCGGAGTCAAAGGCGGGCAAGTGATCGGCGCGACGGATGAGTACGGGTACAAGGCGGAAGTCGAGCCGTATTCGGTTCACGACCTGCATGCGACGATTTTGCAGGCGATGGGGTTGGATCATCGGAAGCTGACCTATTATTACGGAGGGCGCGATCAGCGGCTGACGAACTTCGGGGGTGATCCGGTTCTGAAAGTGTTCGCCTGACGGTAGCGCGTATTGTAAACTTCCTGCGTTTTACAAATTGCGTTTTACACATTGCGAAATGCAGGTTGCGAAATGAGAAAGAAAAACCCCTTTGAATACGGCAGTGGGCTGAGCGCAGAGGCGCTGGTGGATCGCGAGCAGGAAATCACAGAGGTCGTCAGCGCGGTTGACGAAGGCGGCAAGCTCTTCCTGATCGGGCCGCGCCGGTACGGCAAGACCTCGGTCCTGAAAGCCGCGCAGAAAAAAGCGACCGACGCCGGCTCGGTGGTGTTGCGCTTCAACGCCGAAGCTTACGCCACGCTCGAAGATTTGATGGCGGCGATTCTGGCCGAGGCGACGGCGCGCTTGAGCGGCAAGTTGAGCCAGGCGAACCAGAAGGTCAAAAAGCTCTTTGGCAGATTGAAGCCCGAAGTCACCTGGGAACTCGAAAGCCAGACGTTCAGCGTCAAGATCGGCGCGGAGACAGACCCCGGAGACGAGTCCAGGCAGATCCCGCTGCTGGTCGAGGTCTTCAATGGGTTGGAGCGGCTGGCCTCGCAATCCGGCAGTCCGGTTGGATTGATGATTGATGAGTTCCAGAAAGTGATTGAACTCGGCGGGGATCAGGCTGAGGCGCAACTGCGCGCGGCCATCCAGGAGCATCAGTCCATCGGCTACGTCTTCGCCGGTTCGAAGACGCGGATGCTGGCCGAGATGACCGCCCAACCGTCGAGACCGTTCTATCACTTGGGCGACCGGCTATACCTGAAAGAGGTCCCGCGCGTGGATTTCAAGCTGTTTCTGATCGGCGGTTTCAAAGGCGGAGGCTTCAAGGCCGTTGATGACGCGGTTGAGCTGATTCTGGACCTGGCGGAAGAGGTGCCTTACAACGTCCAGCAACTGGCGCACTTCTGCTGGGACAGATTGGCGGCTTCGGACGAGAAGCAATTGACGGTGGAAATCGTGCGCGCCAGCCTCGATCAATTGCTGGCGCGCGAGGACGCGCTCTACACCCAACTCTGGAACCAACTGACCAGCATCCAGCAGCGGGTCCTGATCGCCGTGTTGAAAGAGCGCGGCGTCGAAATGCATTCCTCGCGGGTGACGCGCAAATACGGCCTCTCTCCCGCGAGCATTTCGCGCTCGCTGAAGGCGCTGCAGGAGCGAGAGGTTCTGCGCGCAGAGGAAAGTCTGGGCCAGGTCGGACTACGACTCATCAATCCGTTCTTCGGCGCCTGGATCGGAATGGTCAGCAGGCTCTGATACGAGTATGAAACTGGCTCGCAGTTCTGAAGCTTCCTGATTTGGGAAGGTGATTTGATGCCGGCAAAAGACCTTTATCACGACATTGTTGTTGAAGCTCTGAAGGCTGAGGGATGGTCAATCACGGACGATCCGCTCTTTCTTGGTTATGGAAATCGCCCGATGTATGTTGATCTCGGCGCGGAAAAGAGTACGCTTGCGGCTGAGAAAGACGGGCGCCGGATTGCTGTTGAAATCAAAAGTTTCACCAGCAAATCGCCGGTAGATGATCTGCACGATGCGGTTGGCAAATACAACGTATATCGCGATGTGCTGTCGGATACTGAACCCGACCGGTTGCTCTATCTGGCAATTCCAAACCAAGCCTGGGAAGGGATATTTTCTGAACGGCTGGGGCGGTTGATTGTTGAGCGTCAGAAATTGTTGATCATCGTCTTCGATGAGATACAAGGAGGTATTATCAAATGGATAAACTAAACCGTTATCGAGATATTTTGCAGCATATCGTTCACGAGTATGGGAAACACAAGCCACGCAATGGGCAGATCGAAGTCGAAATTGTAATTGACCCTGAAAGAGACCATTACGAAGTACAACACATCGGCTGGCAAGGCGTCCGCCGTGTTCTTGGCTCGGTAATCCATCTCGACATCATCAACGACAAAATCTGGATTCAGCACGACGGAACCAACCGTCCGGTCGCCGACGCGCTGCTCGAAGCCGGCGTGCCGCACGAAGACATCGTGCTCGGCTTCCACCCGCCGGAGGTTCGCCAATACACCGAATTCGCCGCTGCTTAATTCTAAAACTACGGAGAAGACCAATGCGCCAAAGCTCCCGGAAGAAGACGACCAAACTGTTCAACGCGGCGTTTCTGCTGCTTGCGCTTTTCACTTTCACTGCGCTCGCGCAGGCGCCCGCGCCCGCAAACGACCAGACCGCGCTCGACAAATACGTCGCCGCGCCCGATCCAACCTACAAGTACGAACTAGTCAGCAAGACGCAGGGCAAGGGCTATACGACTTACATTCTGAAGATGACTTCGCAGACCTGGCGTTCGACCAGCGAGGTTGATCGCAACGTCTGGTGGCATTGGATGATTCTGGTCAAGCCGGACGAGGTGAAGAGCGACAAGTCGCTGCTTTACATCTCCGGCAGTAACAACAATAGCTCAGCGCCGCGAGATGCCGACCAGCCGATCATCCAGGTGGCGATAGCGACGAAATCGGTTGTGACCGAGCTGCGAATGATTCCCAACCAGCCGCTCACGTTCAGCGACGACAAGAAGCCACGGGTCGAAGACGAGATGATCGCCTACACGTGGGACAAGTTTCTGAAGACCGGCGACGAGACGTGGCCTGCGCGGTTGCCGATGACCAAAGCCGCCGTGCGCGCGATGGATACGGTGATCGCTTTCTGCGGCAGCGAGGCCGGCGGTAACACGAAGATTGATGGCTTTGTCGTGGCTGGCGGATCGAAGCGTGGCTGGACTACGTGGACTACGGCGGCGGTGGATAAGCGCGTGGTAGCGGTTGTGCCGATTGTGATTGATCTGCTGAACGTCGAGCCTTCGTTCCGGCACCACTTCGCGGTCTATGGCTATTACGCTCCGGCGGTCGGCGATTACGAGGCGATGGACATAATGAAGTGGCAGGGAACGCCGCAATATCGCGCGCTGATGAAGATTGAGGAGCCTTACGAATACCGCCAGCGATTCACGATGCCGAAGTTCATCATCAACGCGACCGGAGACGAGTTCTTTCTGCCCGATTCGTGGCAGTTTTACTACAACGATCTGCCGGGCGTGAAATACCTGCGCTACGTGCCAAACACCGGGCATTCGCTGCGCGGCACGGATGCGTGGATGACGTTGTTGGCCAGCTACAATGCGATTCTGACCGGCGCTGAATTGCCGCAGTTCGACTGGAAGATCGACAAGGACGGGACGATCCGCGTCCAGACCAAGACCAAACCTGCGGAAGTGAAGCTGTGGCAGGCGACCAATCCTGGCGCGCGCGATTTCCGGTTGACCAGCATCGGGCCGAAGTGGAAAAGCTCGCCATTGCCGGAGCAGGGCGCCGGCGTTTATGTGGCGAAGGTCGCGCCGCCGAAGCGCGGCTGGACGGCTTACATGGTCGAACTGACTTTTCCGAGCGGGTTGGGGCTGGCGCCGTTCAAATTCACGACTGGCGTTAAGGTGGTTCCCGACGTTGAGCCATTCGCGGAGGAGGTGAAGACCAATGGGAAGTAATGACGGACGGATTTCTCGCCGGGATGTGTTCAGGCTGGCGAGCCTCGGCGCTCTCGCTCTGACGCCACAAAGCGAGTTGCTTGCGGCGGAAGAGCAAGCGGCGAATCAGCCCCCAGTTCCTGCGCTGCAACCGCTCAATCGCTTCCCGCGCATGGTTCAGGAATATTTTGTCAATCGCGTGCGCGGCATCGAGCAGGTGGCGCTCAAGAAAAAAGCGGCGTTGAAGACTCGCGCCCAGGCTGAAGCTTATGTGCATGAAGTCAGAGAAAAGATCCGCGCCTGTTTCGGCCCAATGCCGGAGAAAACTCCGCTCAACGCGCGCGCCACTGGCGTGGTTGAACGCGACGCTTACAAAATCGAGAAAGTGATCTTTGAGAGCCGTCCGGGATTTCTGGTCACGAGCAATCTCTACATTCCCAAAGACAGGAAGTTTCCGCTGCCAGGCGTCGTGGGCACGTGCGGGCATCTGGACAACGCGAAGGCCGGCGACGCTTACCAGTCTTTCGCGCAAGGGTTGGCGCGGCTCGGTTACGTCGTGTTGATCTTCGATCCGATCGGGCAGGGAGAGAGGCTGCAATACCCGGACGAGCAGTTACAGTCGCGCATCGGCGTCGGAGTGAAGGAGCATCTTTACGCCGGCAACCAGCAGTTGCCGGTCGGCGAGAATTTCGCTTTCTGGCGCGCGTGGGACGGAATCCGCGCGCTCGATTACCTGCTCACGCGCGGAGAAGTTGATCCGCGTCACGTCGGCCTGACGGGGAATTCCGGTGGCGGCACGACCACCACGTGGCTGTGCGGGCTTGATCAGCGATGGACGATGGCTGCGCCGAGTTGTTTCGTGACCACGTTCCGGCGCAACCTGGAGAACGAGCTGTCCGCCGACATCGAACAATACCCGCCAAAGGCGCTGGCCCTTGGGTTGGATCACGATGACTTCCTGGGGGCGATAGCTCCGAAGCCTGTGATCATTCTCGCCCAGGAGAAGGATTACTTCGACGCGCGCGGAGTCGAAGAAGCGTACCAGCGGCTCCGGCGGCTCTACCGGCTGCTGGGCGCCGAGGAGAACATCTCGTTGTTTATGGGGCCGACGTATCACGGATATTCGCAGGAGAGCCGCGAAGCGATGTACCGATGGTTCAACCGGGCGACAGGAATCTCGAACGCCACGACCGAGCCGGCGCTGACGCTCGAAAAAGACGAAACGCTCTGGTGCGCGCCACGCGGCCAGGTGGCCAATCTGCAATCGCGCACAATCTTCTCTTTCACGGAAGAGAAATCGAAGGCGCTGGCCAAGCGCCGCCCGAAATTGACCGGGAAGGCTTTGGCGCAAGTGGTGTCCGACACGCTGAAGCTTCCGGCGCGCGCCGCCGCGCCCGATGCGCCCGATGCGCCCGATGCGCCCGGTGCGCCCGATGCGCCCGATGCGCCCGATGCGCCCGGTGCGCCCGATGCGCCCGATGCGCCCGATGCGCCCGATGCATGGATACTTCGCCGCTTGTCGCCGCGCAATTATCCGAAACCTGAATGCGTCACTTACGCCGTCGAGACGGAGCCGGGGATTCACGCGCTGGTTTACCGGCTGTCGGATGAACGTCTCTATTCGCGCCCGCCGCGCGGGCAGAACCGCGCCGTGCTCTACGTGGCGCATCTTTCGAGCGACGCCGAGTTGCGTGAAGAACCGTTGATCCGCGAGTTGATTGAGTCGGAACCACGGTCAGCGTTCTTCGCCTGCGACGTGCGCGGCATCGGCGAATCGCGGCCCAACACCGGCGGCGAAAACCAATTCAATTTGCCTTACGGCAACGATTACTTTTACGCCGGCCACTCGCTGATGCTCGATCGGCCTTACGTCGGACAGAAGACATTCGACTTGCTGCGTGTGCTCGATTGGCTGAAAAGTTACGGGCACACGGAAATCCACCTTGCGGCAAAAGGCTGGGGGACGCTGCCAGCCACATTCGGTGCGTTACTGTCAGATGTGGTTGCGCAAGTGACGTTGAAGAACGCGCTGACTTCATACGCCGAGATCGCCGAGTCGCAGGATTATCGCTGGCCGCTTTCATCGTTTGCCACGAACGCGCTCGAAAAATTCGATCTGCCCGATTGCTACCGCGCGCTGGAACGAAAAAAACTTCGTCAGATCGAACCGTGGGGAGCGGTTGCTGGCGTGACTTAAACCTGAAACTCAACCACATCACCTTACATCAATTCCACCGACGTGAAGAACCACAGGGTGTCCATAATCATTCGTACCTCGCTCATTGTTTTCAATGGAGTCAGGCATCCATTGAAAGGAAATCGGCTATGACTAAAAAGTTAGCTACGGTTCTCGTTTGTCTGTCTCTCGCGCTTGGCGCGCTGTTTTTCACTGAAAGACTCTCGCAGCCCGGCCAGGCGCAAACCACGCCTTCGATCAGGACGATCAACCTCTCGGTGAACGAGATGGTTTACGATCCGATCAGCAAAAAAATCTACGCGACTGTGCCGAGCAGCGCGGGCGCGAATGGCAATAGCATCACTGTGATTGACCCAGTGACCGCGAACGTCGGCCCGTCCATCTTCGTCGGCAGCGAGCCAAACAGGCTGGCGATTTCCGATGACGGCAAATATCTCTACGTCGGATTGGATGGAGCGGCGGCGGTGCGGCGATTCAACATTCGGACGCTGACGCCCGAAATCCAGTTCACGCTCGGCAACGAACCGTTCGGCGGGCCGCTGCTGGCTTCGGACATCGCGGTCATGCCCGGTTGCTCTGACACCGTCCTGGTCGCCAGGTCCAGCAGTTCTTCATCGTCCAGCGGAACCATCGCCGGTTACGACAATGGCGTCCAGCGCGGCCCGGCCAACCCGACCGAAAACTTCAGCGGCGCCATCGCCTTCGGGACATCTCCAGTGACAGCCTTCGTGTTCAACGGATCGGATTTGAGGCGGGTTTCGATCACCAGCAATGGACTGAGGTCGCTTGACAATGCCAGCGGCCTGGTTTCCAGTGGCTCTGCCGAGACCAAAGTGGACGGCAATTTGATCTTCACGTCGGCTGGGCGAGTTGTTGATCCCATCGCCAGGAGCATCCTGGGGACGTTCAGCAACGTTTCGTCCGCCATCGTCGAGCCTGAGACGGCGCAGGGCAAAGTCTTTTTCCTTCGCTCGGCGTCGGATTTCCCCGGCGGCGGCAATCAAACTTATCGCATCGTCGCGTTCAACCAGCACACGTTCCTGCCTCTCGGCTCGGTTGACATTCCCAACGTGAACGGCTCGCCGCGCAGCCTGCTTCGTTTCGGGCTGGATGGCATCGCGTTCAACGTCAGGGCCAACCCGCCGGTCACAACCGGCAACCCGCAGATCTTTCTGGTCACAGCGCCGAATCTGATCGGGACGCCCGCAGGGACGACGATCACTTCCGCCGCCAGCTTTCGCTCCGGCAGCAGTTCCGCCGAGGCGATTACGACGGTCTTTGGCGCCGGGCTGACTGGTATGACGGTGTCCGCCGACACGCTTCCTCTGCCGACGACGCTGGGTGGAACGACCGTCAAAGTTAAAGACAACGCCGGGATGGAACGCGCGGCCCCGCTCTTTTTCGTCTCTCCAACGCAGATCAATTTCCTGCTGCCAACTGGTTCGATCCCTGGACCAGCGATGGTGACCGTCACCGGCAGCAACGGCGCAACGTCAACTGGCGCGATGCAAATCACCACAGTCTCTCCCGCAATCTTCACGGCGAACGCCGATGGCGCCGGCGTGCCCGCGGCGATTGCGGTGCGGGTGAAAGCGGATAACACGCAGCTGATTGAAGCTGTGACGCAGATAGATTCGGAGGCCAACAAATTTATTCCCAGACCCATTGACCTTGGCCCCGATCTCGGCGCGAACAGCGACCGTGTGTTCCTGATCGTGTTCGGCACGGGTTTGCGCGGGCAGAGCGGGCTTTCCAGAATCGTCGCGCGGATCGGATGTGACGAAGCGGTGGTCTCTTTCGCCGGGGCGCAGGGAACTCTCGCCGGGCTGGATCAGGCGAACCTGCTGATCCCGCGCAGCCAGATTGGGCGCGGCGAAGCGCACGTGGCGATAACTTTTGATGGCGCAACCACCAACATGTTCAAAATCAATATCAGGTAATTCCGAACGGAATCTTTTTTACGGAGGTAAATTGTGAAACGAATCATTATTACTACAGTCTGTCTTATCCTTCTGTTTTGCGCAGTGTGGGCTGTTTTGCCGGCGAACATTTACACGCCAGTCGCCATCGCGCAGACGCCGGCCAACATCCGCACGATGCGGCACATCTACGGCGCAGATCCGCGCCTTCGATATTCGGACGTTTTTGCTGGCCGGCTCCATTGATGTGCCGAACGTGAGCGGCAGCGCGGGCAGCCTGATCCGATGGGGCGCTGACGGCCTGGCCTTCCGCACTTTCGGTTCGTCAGGGCAGAGCGGCGGCGGTCAGATCTTTTTGATCAAGTCGGACGCGGTGAGCGGAGTCGGCCCTGGCGCGGTGACCGCTTCTGCCGCGAGTTTTATTCCAGGCCGCGCGGCGCCGGATTCGATCGCGGCGGTCTTCGGAACGAGTTTCTCGGCGACGACTATTTCGGCCACCACGACGCCGCTGCCGACGGCTCTTGGTGGCGTCACCGTCAAGCTCAAAGACTCTGTCGGAACGGAGCGCGATGCGCCGCTCTTCTTCGTTTCGCCCACGCAGATCAACTACCAGATTCCGTCGGGAACCGCGCCAGGCGCTGCGACCATCACGATCGCGGGCCAAAGCGGGACGCCGGTGACCGGATCAGTCAGTGTCAATCCTGTTGTCCCCGGACTGTTTTCTGCGAACGCGAGCGGAGAAGGCCCTGCCGCCGCCATAGCCATCCGCGTCAAGCCGGACAACTCGCAGATCGTCGAATCCGTCTTTCGCTTCGATCAGGCGCAAAACAAATTCGTCACCATCCCGATTGACCTGGGTCCGGAGACCGACCGGTTGTTCCTGGTTGTGTTCGGCACGGGTATTCGCCAGCGAACCGACTCGGCGAGGATCATCGCACGCATCGGACGCGCCGATGCTCAAGTCCTGTTCGCGGGAGCGCAAGGCTCGCTGATCGGACTTGATCAGGTGAACCTGGCCATCCCCAGAAGCCTGGCTGGGAGTGGCGAGGTTGATGTCGCGCTGACGATGGATGGGCAGACAACGAATTTCCTTAAGGCGAACATCAGGTAAGAGCGATGTGGTTGGCGGCAAGCGCGAATTAAATTTGCATCCTGTCGTTTGCCAATCCGTACATTGTGGCGTGGGCGTCGGAGACATACCGCGCAAGGACACAATTGCGACTGTGCGCGGTGTAAAATCCCGACCCTGCCTCAAACAATTCGCGCCGCTGGCGCGAAGCTCATTCCACTTTGACAGCCGACCCCGTTTTATCACGCGCAAACAAGCAGGCGAGGGAAGTATGATCAATCAACGGACAGTAATTAACCGGCTCAAAAAGAGAGGATGGCCTTTTGCCGCCTTGCTCTTTGCGGCGACTCTGATCGCCGCAGTTCCCCTAGGCGCTGAAGCTCAAACCAGATCAAACCAAACCAGATTGAGCGGAACAGGCGCGAGGGGGGCGCGCGACACGCGGTTGCAGGACGGCCACCTGATCCGCCGCATCGGTTTCGGCCCTGCTGCTGCGGAACTCGATCTGATCGCGCGCATCGGCAATTACCGCTACCTGGTTCAGCAGCTCAATCCCGACAACCTTGACGACAGCGCGATGCAGGTCCATCTCGATTTGCTCCAACCTGACAGTAACGATCCGATGGGATACATATTCTTTCCGCAGCGCTGGTATCTGCGAATGGTTTATAGCCGCCGCCAGTTGCAGGAGAAGATGACGCTCTTCTGGCACGAACACTTCGCCACTTCGGTCAACAAGGCCGGGATGGTTCCAATCCTGCTGGCTGTCCAGGAAGAAGGGTTGCGGCGTAACGCGCTGGGCAATTTTCGCCAGATGCTGATCCAGATCACGATTGATCCGGCGATGCTCATCTGGCTTGACAACAACGAAAACAACGGGCGCGGCGAGAAACCGCCGAATGAAAATTATGCGCGAGAACTGTTGCAACTCTTTGCAATCGGCGCTGATCAACTCAATCTTGACGGTACGGTGAGGCGAGACGCGCAGGGACGTGCGATTCCTGCTTACACCGAGAGCGATGTCAAAGAAATCGCGCGGGCGTTGACCGGCTGGTTCGTCTACTACGATGAAAGGGAAAAGATCTTCAAGTCCGGTTTCAATCCCGAATGGCACGACGGCGGCGCGAAAACGATTCTGGGACACAGCCTCGCTGGGCGCTCAGGCTCCGATGGCGCGCGCGAAGTTGAAGATGTGGTGGACGTGTTGATGGCTCAGCCGGCGATGGCGCCGTTCATGGCGAAGATCATGATCTGGAAGTTCGCCACTCAGACTCCGCCGCCACAATTCGTCGCGCGCGTCGCTCGAACGTTTGCCGCAACCAACGGGGACATCCGCTCGACGATGCTTACGTTGCTCGTTGACCGCGAATTCTGGAGCGATCGGGTCGTGCGCAGCCAGCCGAAGACTCCGATCGAACAGTTCGCGGGCGCGTTGCGCGCTCTCGAAGCTACCACGCAAGGGCGACGGCTGCTGGAGTTCGGCTTCGTCACACGCCACCTGGTTCATTACCCGCCGACGGTCTTCGGTTTTTATCCGCCGGGAGAGAAAGAGAAATTGCTGGCGGCGAACACTGTATTGATGAGCGACAATTTCGCGCTGTCCCTGGTTTTCGCCGATCCCCGCGCCGAAACCCGGATTGATCTTCCGCTGCTCGTCAACAAATACGGGCTGGACGGCAAGCCGGAAGAAGTTGTGGATAAGCTGAGCGATCTGTTGATGCAAGCGCCGCTGGAATTGCGGACGCGCGAACGGATCGTCAAGTTCCTCGCCGACATCGGCAATACCAGAGATGATGGATTGAGGATCGCGCTCTGGCTGATGCTCAGTTCACCCGATTACCAGCGGAACTGAAAGCGGTGCGCCCGCGTCCTCGCGGGCAGGGCCTCTCGCCAGGGACCCGCCCGCGAGGACGCGGGCGCACCCAATTGAAAGCCGCGCTAAAGCGGTACTACAAACGTTCTTCGAGGAAGTTAGCCATGACAACGAATCGTCGTGAGTTTTTGAAATCGGCGGGTCTGGCGGCGGCGGGCTGCGCGGCGTTGCAGGTAATGCCTCGACAGGTTTCGGCCTCGGCCTGGCAAATGATCAACGCCGCTGAAGCGCAGAACAGCGACGCGATCATCGTCGTCATCAACCTGGATGGCGGCAACGATGGTCTCAACACGATCGTTCCGGTCGGCGACGCGCAGTACGGCATTTACGAACGTCTGCGCCCGAACCTGAAGATCCCGCGCGATCAAACCCTGCGTCTGTCCGACAACAACCAGTACGGCTTCAATCCGGTGATGACCGAACTCCGCGATCTTTACGAGCAGAGCAACGTAGCCATCATCGCGGGCGTGGGCGTGCCGCACGATTCCAAATCGAAGTTCGACCATGCGGCGGGTATTTACGATTTCGTCTCAGCCGATCCGTATCATCAAAACTTCCATTCAGCGCGCCGGACGGGCTGGCTCGGTCGTGCGATTGACAACGTAAGTTTGGGAGTCGTCCCGCCGGGAGTTGATTTCGGCGGCGGCGGCCTGTTACTCATCGGCAATCGTCACAAGCCGCTTTCGCTCGGCTCGATCTCGGACATCCAGGTCTTCGCAGGCGGCGAGGCGCTCACGGCCTACCTGGACATTATGAAGATCGAGCGTCCCGACTCGCCGGTGGCCGAGTTGAATCGCGCGCTGCGAAAACAGGCGGTGGAGACCGGCGGCGCGATCCGCGAGATGACCAGAGATTACACGCCCCGCGTGGCTTACCCGCGCGAGAACCCGCTGGCCGAAGCGTTGCAGGACGTAGCGAGGGTGATCCGGGCGAATATGGGCGCGCGCGGATTTTCAGTTGCGCTCGGCGGTTTCGACACGCATAGGGGGCAGAACGCGAACAACTTACATTTCGGCTTGCTCAAGCTCTTCAGCGACGCGGTCCCGGCCTTTTACCGCGACCTGCGCGCGCACGGGCTTTCTCAAAAAGTCGTCTGCGTGACGATCAGCGACTTCGGCCGCCGCCCCGAAGAGAACGCCAACCTCGGAACCGACCACGGTTACGCCAACGTCTGTTTTGTCATCGGCGACCGGGTGAAGAAGGGGATGTGGGGGCAGTATCCGAGCCTGGAGCGCGAGAAACTGGTCTTCGGCGAAAATCTGGACGCGACCACGGATTACCGCGCTGTGTTTGCGACGATCCTGGCGCGGCATCTGGATGTTGATCCACAACCGGTGGTCGGCGGGTCGCAGACGCTCGGATTTATGTAAACCATCATTTCATTGCTTGCCCCAACTTTTCACGCGCAGCCAGCGCCTCATCGCTTCGCGGATAGCGCCGCAGCAATTCACGATAAGCCGCTCCGTCGTAAACGATCCGATCCGAAGCTGCGTCGTAATCGAACGTCACGCCGATGCGGTTGTAACGATCCAGCCCGACGTAATTGAGCAGGTGATCCCGTTTGCGAACATCCGCACTCGGTTCGTCCTCGCCGGTTCTTCGTTTCGCGTCGCGCGTCAGGCGTTCAGCCGCGCGCTCGCCCGCCGCGCCCAAAATCATCAAAGCCTTCGGCGCAGATTTCGTTGCTCGAAACTCTTCAGCGCAGAGTTTGGCCAGACGCGCTTTCGTGAATTCGTCGTCTGTCTCTTCGATTAACTGCATTAACCTTGCGGCGTCGGCGGCGTTGCCCGGGCGAACGACGGCGTCGGCCAGAACCCAGCCGCGAATGTTGCGTGAGATCGCGACGCGCAAAAACTTCGCGCCGTCTTTGCCCGTTGTCGAACCGAGAATGCCTACCGGGCGGCCTCGGCGCAGCCGCTGTCCCAACGCCGCTTTCACGTCGGGCTGGGCGCGCAAGGCCGACAACCGCTCGTCGAAGACGATGGCGCGCTGGCCGGGCACGTAAACTTTGCGCGTGGTTTGAGCGGTGGCGGTCAAGGCCGCAGCAACCACAAGCGCCAAAACGACTGCGGAACGGATTGACACTGCGCGTCTGAAAACCTTTGCAGAAACGTGTGTGATCATATTTTTCCTCCGAGGTGGCTGGTACTGAAAAGCTGAGACAACTTGAGCGGCAGCGCCGCGGGCTGCTCGCCGTGACGATTGACGATGACTGATGACAACTGATTTCGATCAGCCCGCCGCCGGTTTGCGCGAAGAGCGGCTTCGGGGGACGGTCAGAACGAATTTCTCATAACCGCGACCGTACCGTCGCTCCTGCTCTTCGACGGCGGCGAGGTAATCGAAGATGATCAAACCCTTGCCTTGCGGCGCGGGGAGCAAACTTTCAGGGAAAAACCGGTAAGGCAGACTCCGGCGGGCGCTCTCTTCGCGCCATCGGACGAGAATCTGGATCGGCAAAAAGTAAACTTCGCTGTGACTGCTGAATTCGACCAAAAACCCAGCGACCGCTCCGAACTGGGCTGCGCGTTCGAGGAACGTGATCTGGTGTGCGTGCAGGTTGTCAAAATCGAGCAACTCGCGCTGCGTCGTTTTGGCGTCGTAAAAGATCGCGCGGCCTTCGGGAGCGATCACGCCGCCGTAATCCGGCTCGGCTTTTGATTCGGGCACGAACCGCCGCCAGTCTTTGGTCTTATACTTTTCCATCAGGCGGCAGAGTTCGGCGTATGACAATCGCGGCTGATCGTTTCCCGAAGAAAAATCCATTGACGGCAGCGACAAACCGCGCCGCGATTCGCCGCGTTCGATCAGATATTTTCCGGGAATGGCTTTGCGCGTAATGCAGGCGCGCCCGGCGCGTTCGTAACCTTCGTTGACGCGATTGATCGTCTCCTGGAAACCGCTGCCGGTCTCTGCGCCGCGACGTTTGAAATTCATAAATCGGTGGTTGGTGGTTGGTGGTTGGTGGTTGGTGGTTGGTCGAAAACCCTCTGGTCACTAACCACCGACCACCAACCACCAACCACCATTCTTATGCCTGATGTTGCGCGGTGGCCTCGTCAAATTCGAAGTTGGTGTAAACGCTTTGTACGTCTTCCTGATCATCGAGGGCTTCGTAAAGTTTGAGCATCTGCGAAGCCTGGCCGCCTTCGAGCTTGATGGTGTTTTGCGGGATCATCGCGATTTCGGCGGAGATCGGTTCCAAGCCTTTGCCTTTCACCGCGTCGAGCACGTTCATGAAATCTTCCGGGGAGGTCAGTATCTGGTACGTCTGGCCATCGGTCTGCATATCTTCAGCGCCGGCTTCCAGCGCGATCTCCATCATTTCGTCTTCGCCTTTGGCCGTAGCGTCAATGATGATCTGTCCCTTCTTGTTGAACATCCACGCGACCGAGCCGGATTCGCCGAGGTTGCCGCTGTTCTTTGAAAACAGGTGGCGCAACTCCGAGACCGTGCGGTTGCGGTTGTCCGTGGTCGCGTTGACCATGACCGCGACGCCGCCTGGCCCATAACCTTCGTAAGTGATCTCGTCGTAATGAACGCCTTCCAGTTCGCCAGTGCCGCGCTTGATCGCGCGATCAATGGTGTCGTTCGGCATGTTGGCGGCTTTGGCGTCGTTGACGGCTTTGCGGAGACGCGGATTCTGATTCGGGTCACCGCTGCCGCCGGAGCGCGCGGCGATGGTCAGCTCCTTGATCAGCTTGGTGAAAAGCTTTCCGCGCTTGGCGTCGAGCGCGCCTTTTTTATGTTTGATCGTGTGCCATTTTGAATGCCCTGACATAGGTCCTGGTACCCCCTCTCTGATTGACCAAATCAGCGCCGCGAGCGGTAGCGGGCGCCGCTCTCTAAGCCGATTCCTTGGTGTAAACACGCTCGCTACCGCTCGCGGTACTGATTTGAGTGCGGGAAAATGTGTGAGAATGTAGGCGGCAATATAGCACGCTGATTGAGAAATCGTAAACTTAAAGCTGCTTGACGAATGAACCCGGCAGGCTTCACGATTCGGATATGACAAAGACGCCTTACGAAAGGACATTCGATCGCGCGCTCAGGCTGCTGGCCTACAAACCACGCACGGTCGCCGAGATGCGCGTGCGATTGCTCGAAAAAGATTGGGCGGAGGAAGCGGTCGTGGATCAGGTTGTCGCCCGGCTCGAAGAACTCGGTTATTTGAACGACGAAGAGTTCGCCGCGAACTTTGCCAATTCGCGGTTGACGACCAAGCCGATTGGCCGCACCAGATTGCGTCGTGATCTGCAACGCAAAAAGCTTCCGGCTCAGGTGGTCGAACAATCGCTCAATGAGGCTTACGAACAGCAAAGCGAGGAGGAGTTGATCCAGCGGGCGATCAAAAAACGTCTGCGGTTGAAAGGCCCGCCGGAGACCCGCGAGGAGGCGAAGAAGCTGTTCGATTACCTGATGCGGCGCGGGTTCAGTTATGATCTGATCGCCCGCAAAGTGCGCGAGGCGAGCCAGAGCGTTGACGTTGCGGATGAGATTGGTTAAGGCACCATTCTTCGATATACTCTTCATCAGAAGCGGGGCATCAACACCGTTCAACAATGGGGGAAAACAGAAATGAGAAAAACCTTGTTTGTATTGTTCATCGCGGCGCTCGTTTTGATTTCGCTGCTGTCCGCGTCGGCGAAAAACCATTCCGGCGAATCGTCAGCGCAAAAGCCGGGGCCGCAACTTCCGCCTGAAGAGATCATCCGCCAGTTCACCAGGAAAGAGAGCGAGCTGCGCGAAATCTGGAAGGAATATTCCTACATTCAGGAATCGAAGCTCCAGGTCCTGGGGCCGGCCAACGTCATCTCCGGCGAGTTCTATCAGGTCTCCGAGTTCGTCTTCAATGATGCAGGCAATCGCATCGAACGCATCGTCAAAGCTCCTCCGTCAACTCTCGATCAGACAGGGTTGCAGATGAAGGCTGAAGACAAAAACGCTTTCGTCAACCTGCAGCCGTTCGCGCTGACCGCCGAAGATTTGCCGAACTACTATGTCAGTTACGCCGGCAAAGAGAAGATTGACGAATTGAATACTTTTGTTTTCGACGTGACCCCGAAGGTGATGTCCAACCAGCGCGAGCTTGACCGGCTGCGCAAGCAGGAGATCGAAGGGAAATTTTTCCAGGGGAAGATCTGGGTTGACGATCAGGATCTGCAGATCGTCAAAACGGCGGGTAAGATCGTGCCTGAATTCAAGCAGCGGTTCCCGCGTTTTGAAACCTACCGCGAAAACATTGACGAGAAATTCTGGTTCCCGACCTACACCTACGGCGACGACACGCTGCAATTCGACCGCTCCAGCTATCACGTGCGGATGGTCGTCAAATACAAAAACTATCGCCGGTTCCAATCGGATGTGAAGATTCTGGGCGTCGAAGAGATCAAGGATGAACAACCTGCCGCTGGCAACAAGACCGGCGCCGGCAAGCCTGGCGAAACAAAGCCCGAAGCAAAACCTGAAGCGAAGTCCGAAGCAAAGAAAGACGAGGCGAAGAAAGAAGACGCGAACAAGCCTAAGCAACGCCCGCGTCCTTAATCAGTACCGCGAGCGGTAGCGAGCGTGGCTCCATCAATGAGCCGGCTGTGGGAGTCACGCTCGCTACCGCTCGCGGTACTGTCTTTCCCACCACCAGATCAGCAGCAGACCGAGGGCGGTTGTGATGGAGACAACCGCCCCAAGCGTCAACGACGCCGGTCTGTAAATCAATTCGATCCGGCCCCGCCCCGCCGGAAGCTCAACTCCGCGCAAGTTGTAATTCACGCGCAGCAGCCTCGACTCAGTTCCATCAACCGTCGCCTTCCATCCCGGATAATCAATTTCGCCGAGCACGAGGATCGCGGGCTTCCGCGCTTCAGCCTCGATCACCATCCGCGTCGGTTTGCGTTCGAGAATGCCGGCCTTCACGACTTCCGGCTCTGTCTCTTCACCCTCTTCCGCCAGAGCGACCAGGGCTGGGTTCAGCGTCGCAGCGGTCGCGTGATCAACCAGCGCCGTTCGTCGCGGATCGAAGCTCTGACCCGCCAGTTCGCCGCGGATCAATTTCAACTGATCGCCTTCGTATTCGACCCTGGCTCGTTCTACCAACCACGCGCGCGGCATTGACCGCAAGTTCTCGAAGATGCGGAACGCGCCGTAGGGATTAGTCTCGCTGCGCTCGGCGACTTCACGCCATCTGGCCGGATCGCTCAAAGAGTCACTGAGCGTTTGCGCGAGCGTGAGTTCGCGGCCCGTGGCCGAAACCTCGAAGGCGATTTTTTTGACGCTGATCGTGGCGGCGCCGGGCGCGGTCGCCTTGACTTCAACCGTGCGTGAAAACCGGCAAGTTCGCAAATTCTGCGGCAGACCGATACGCGCGATGTAGGAATGCCCTTGAAAACTCGATGTAGCGTCTCCGCTCCAGCTCTCGGCGATTTTGGCGCGCGAATGTTTGATAACGCTGCGCACGTCGGCGCGGTCGTAAGCCCACTCCGAGGTCTGCCGTCCAGCGCGCAACGTCGCCAGCCATTGCGCGCCTGATTCGCACTTGACGGATATTTCAGCCACCACCTCTCCATTGGCAATCTCCGCCGAATTTGTCAACGAAGAGACGACCGTCAGCGTATCGCTTGCGCCTCCGCGGGTTTTGAAGGTTGCGCTCCTGCCACGCGCCAGCTCCACTGGCGCTCCTGCGCCAGTGGCCTTCGCCGCGGCGGGATCGGAACTCGCCGGTGGAACGAAAACATAACGGACATTGAGCAGATCGAGTGTGTGATCCCGCGAATCGAGCAGCGTCGAAATGAAGCTGCGCCCGGCTTCGTCAATCCCGCTGAAGATTTTGTAACGCTCGTTGAGGACAGGATCGTAGCCCGTGACCATCTCAGCGCCGTAAAACCAGAACGGATTGAATTCGCCCGAAGCGGGATTGAGCGACACGTGATAACGAATCGGATCGCGCTCACTTTGTTTAGCCGCCAATGATTTTGGCATCGCTGCGCCGATGAGCGATTCAAGCTTCTCCGGGTTTCTGATGGGAGCGAATGCGGCGTAAAGATGGAAGTCAACAATCAGCAGAATCGGCAGCAACGCGTACCAGCGGCTTCGCTCGCGCGCTCGCGTGAAGACCCGGATCGCTACGCCCGCGCAAACGGCCGTGATCATCGGCAGATAAAACTCTGCGCCCGCCGATTGCAGAAAGCCTGGCGGCGTTTGGCTCAGGCCCGGCGCCGATTTGATCACCGCCTCGGCCAAATCTTTTCGCCAGAGGACGAAGCCTCCGACAACGACGCACAGCGCAGCCAACGATGCTGATGCGGCCAGCGCGTACCGCGCGAGCAATCGCGATTCTTCCCGCAACAATCTATCAACTGCGTATCCGGCCAATACGGCGACGGCCAGCGTCACCTCCACCCAGTGACGGTTAGGGCTGCGGAAATTGCTGATCACCGGGACGTGGTAGATCGCGCGGGCGATTGGCCTGGAGTATTTACCGATAGCCAGAATCACGCCCGCGACGGTGACGCAACTCCAGAAAATGCCCACGCTGAACCGCGTGCGCCAGGCGACGATCACGCCGGCAATCGCCAGCGACAACGCGATCACGCCGAGGTAAATCTGCGCTTCATTGTGGTGCCAGTAAACGCCCCAGTACGGCATCCGGTAAATCCCGCGCCCTTCGCCGTGAAAGAACGGGAAGAGCGTGGTCAGGAGCGAAACCGGGTGGAGCGAATGCAGCGTGAAAAGCTCGAACGGCCATTCGCGGCGGACGGATTGACGGGCGAATTCGGCGGCGGGAATCAGTTGCACAGCGGACAGGCACGCGCCGGCGATGAACATCAGCGCGAACTTCACTAAAAAGATGATTCGGGATTTGAGATTTGTGATTTGAGATTTGCCAGCTTTGCGCAACGCGCAGAACAAGGCATAGGCGCAGGCGAGCAGCGACGAATAGATCAACGGCTGGGGATGAGCAGCGAAGACCTGCCACGCAATGATCAACGCCCCGCCAGCCGCGTCTCTCCAGCGCCCTCGTTGATAGAGCTTTTCGACAAAATACAGAACGAAAGGCGCCAGCGCCGTAATGTGCAGGAAGCCGGGATAAAGTGTGCGCCCGACGGCGAATCCGCTCAGGGCGTAGATGATCGCCGAAACGACGCTCGCCCGGCGGTTGAACCCGATGCTCCGCGCGTAACTGAACGTGGCGACCAGCGCGATGGCGAAGGAGATTTCGAGCGAAAGCGTCAACGTGCGCGAGGTCGTCTCGATCAGGTAAATCCAGTTGATCGGATCGAGCGTGCCGGCCTGCCATTCGGCGAAGAGCGGCGCGCCGCTGTATTGATAAGGATTCCACAGCGGTAAGCTTCCAGACCGGAGCTGTTCGGCGACGAATTTGTAGGCGGGGAAGAACCAGAAGATGGCGTCTTTGTCGCCGAGCGTCATCCAACCCAGCGTCTCCCGCCAGAAGAAGATCGGTGGCAGGAGAATCAGGAAAAGGTAAGTGAGCAGATTTCGAGCGCGGTGGGCGAGAAACTGTTCCAGTGAATCTTTGATCGGCATCTCCAAGATTACCTGGGTCGGACTCATCGCTCGGGTTATTTGAACGTCTCGATTTTGGTCGCGTCCGGAGGCCCGAGCGAACTCCACGGCAGGCGATTCTCTTTCGGCCCCAAATCGGCCACGCGCAACTTCAACGGCCCTTTCGAGCGATAAGCTATATAGAATCTTCCTTCATCCAGGCTCGGATTGGGAACAGTATAGATTGAAAGGCGCGCCATGTAACGGACGTTGAACTGCTTCCAATTCTCCCAGTTGCCTGGCGGATTATCAATAGCCACGCTCTTGCGACCCGTGTAGAGATAAACCATAGCGGAGTTGTCCGACGCGATCACCGCGTCTTCCGGCGTGCGTTCGCGGATCCAGTCAAGCTCCGCGCGGTGCTCGTCGAAAATCGCCTGCCAGGGCAAATACTCCGCCGGCGAGGGGTCAGACCGTTGACGCAAATAGCTCACGTGATCGAAGAGGTAGAGCGCCAGCAGGAGCGAGGCGAAGACCATTGGCGTTTGCCAGGAAGGCGCCGGTTGGAGTTGAACCTTAGGTCGAATCAGTTCCCAAACCCGGCGCAGGGCGTCGAGCAGGTAGAAGAGCAAAAATGGCGCGAGCGGCGTCACAAAGCGAAAAGTATCCCAGGGCCAGGCGATGGTGATCAACAAAGTAAACACCACGACCAGATCGGCCAGCGCGATCCTTCGTCGCACATTCGTGGCGATTCCGACGATGATCAGCAGACTCAAGAAGTACGAGAAACTCCTGGTCGAGTCAGCTCTTTCAAGGATCTCTTCGCCACTCAGTTTCGATGACCGGAAGAACGTCGGGGTGAAAAGCATCGCCATATTTGCGCCGGCGATCTTTGTCGCGTTCGACCACAGCCGGTCGGGGAGTTCGCGCGGATGGATCGTGCCCGATGAGGTATCTCCCGCGCGGCGGTGCCAGAACTGGCTGGTGTAACTTATCACGTTGTAACCAAGCGCGCGCTGCTCGGCGGTCGGCGCGTGGAGCCGCGAGTAGATCATCCACGGTCCGGCGAATAAAACCATGGCGGCGGCAAAGATCAGCGCCGATTTCCACCGGCGTTCCTTGAGCAGGTAAACGCCGCCCGCCGCGATCACTCCCACTCCGATTGATCGCGTCAGGAACGCCGCTGCCGCCAACGCCGCGCCCAGAAGGACATAACGCCATCCGCCGCGCTCTTTCCGCACTCCCGCCTCGATCGTCAGAACCGCCAGCAACTGGAACAGCATAAACACGCATTCCGACATCACCGTGGAGGTTGCAAAATAGACCAGCACGGGAATCATCGTCATCGTCAGGGCCGAGATCAATGAACACAGCCGGGGCCATCCGCGATCGCGCGTGAGATGGCGAAAGCTTGCCCAACCGACTCCCGCCATCGCCGCGACCGAGATCGATTTCAGCCACCAGACGTTATCGGGAAAATGCGGGAATACGCGGTAGGGAACCGAGAGCAGGAAGGGGAAGACGGGCGGATAGACGGGGAGGATTCCGGGCAGCGGCGCATTGATCAGTTGGTAGCCTTGTCCCGTGGCTAGCGATTTCGCCAGCAAGACATACACGGCGTCGTCCACAAATAATCCGACGACGCGATCGAGCCGCAGCAGGTAAACGGCAAGAAAGATCAGCAATGCGCCGATCAGGCTAAAGAGCCAGATTCGATTCTGCCATCTGCGGCTCGCTTCGGCCGAATCCTTCGTTTCAGTTGGCGATGCGCTGCTTGTCTCTGATGGTTTTGACTTTGGTGTTTTCTGCCTGCCCATAGCGCCTCATCTTCACCGGCTACCAAACCGGACGCGAACCAGGTTGCCCCAAATCAATCACGCGGAAATTGCCCATCTCTCGCGCGCGATACGGAATTTTGAAATTGCTTTCTGATGGATCGAGAGCTTCGGGATAGATCGAAACACGCACCAGATAACGAACCCCAAGGCGGTTCCAGTTATCCCAGCGCGCCGCCGGGTCGTCGGAGGCAATTGTCTTGTTGCCGGTGTATAGGTGCGTCAACGGCGGGTTGGAGGTGGCGATCACATCGGATTGGGCGGCGTGATCAGCCACCCATTTGAACATCGCCTCGGCCTCATCGAATGATTGCAACCACCTCGGATAATCCAGGGGATCGTACTTACGCATCAGGTAAGTGACGTTGCCATAAAGATTGGTCGCCGCGATCAGCGCGACCAACACTGCCGGCGCAGCCCATTGCCGGCCCGGATTCAACCTTTGCGCCAACAGGTAAACCGTGCGCACGCCGATCGCAAAATAGAAGATCACGAACGGGATCAATGGCAAAACAAACCGGAACGTCTCCCACGGCCACAACACGATGATCGCCAACGACAGCGGGACGGCCAACTCCGCCATCGTCATCTTCTCGCGGATCGTCGCCATGAGACCGATGATGGCGAAGACGCTCAGGAAAAACGAGACGCTCCAGGTATCACCGCGTCCGCCTTCCTGCACATCCTGCCGCTGCGCTTCGGCGAAAGGATCGCGCATGGCCTCGAAAAGCGGGGTCACGACGATTCTCCCCACATCGCGCCCAGTGATTTCAATGACGTTGCTCATCACTCGCTCAGGCAGATCGGCGGTAGTCGCTGCGCCGGAGAACCGGCGTTTCTGCCAGAATTGCGTCGTGTAGGGCAGAACGATGTGTCCGCCTTGTTCCCATTGTTGTTCCGGCGTGGGCGCATGCAACTTGGTGTAAATGACCCACGGGCTTGCGAACGCCACGACTGCGGCTGCGAAGATGATGGCGGATTTGATCAGGCGCGCTTTGAGCAAATAGAGAAACCCGGCGGCGACGAGCGCAATCGCAATTGAGCGGGTGAGAAATCCTATGGAAGCCAGCGCCGCGCCGGCGATCGCTAATTGAACGCCTTTTGCGCTTTTCCCTGCCCGTACGCATTTTTCCATCACGAAGATGGCGCCCAGGAAGTTCAACGCGAACACGCACTCCGACATTACCGTCGAAGTCGCCAGAAAGACCAGCGGCGGACTTAACACCGAGGCGACCGAAATTGCCAGCGCCAGATGCGCCGGCAGCTTCCTTTCGATGAAATAGCGATAAGCGATGACCCCGACGCCCATCATCGCCGCAATCGAAACCGATTTCAGCAGCCAAATGTTGCCGGGGAAATCGGGCGAGATGCGGTAAAAGAGCGAGAGCAGAAAAGGGAAGGCGGGAGGATAGAGCGGCAGGATGCCTGGCGACGGCGAATTGATGAGCGAATAACCCTGCCCCGTCGCGAGCGATTTTGCCAGCAGCACGTACCAGCCGTCGTCAACAAATAAACCGACGACGCGGTCCAGCCGCAGGAGGTAGATCAGCAATGCGCCAGGCAGGCTGGCGATGGCCGCAATTGTGACCCATCGAGGCGTCTCCGGCTTTCCGGTCTTTTTCGCCTCCGCCCTTTCAGTTTTCATCGTTTCATTCTCGTTTGCTTCGCTGGTCATAGTCGTTTCCTTGTTGCAGTTCAGGCCAAAGGTAGAAGCCCCGCCAGGAAATGGGCGGGGTTGATATTTGGGTTGATTGGGGCAGTAGAGGCCGGCGCGTCAGAGTCTGGAAACTCGCCGCGTTAGGATCAATTCGGGCACAGAGGATAGAAGACCAAAGATTGATGAGGAGTCAGTCTTTTCGAACGAAGAATACTGAAGAAGACCGGGGGAGATTTGTCCCCCGGTCTTCAGGTTGACAATAAGAACTATTCACCGCCGCCCGCCGCTTTGGCCGTCTGCTGACGCGTATCGCGTTCGCGGATGCGGGCCGCTTTGCCGCGCAGCTCGCGCAGGTAGTAAAGCTTGGCGCGGCGCACGCGACCGCGTTTGACCACGTCAATGTGATCAATGATCGTCGCGTGGAGCGGGAAGATGCGCTCGACGCCGATGCCGAACGAAGTCTTGCGAACGGTGATCGTTTCGCCGATGCCTTTGCCGCGACGCGCGATCACCACGCCTTCGAAGGCCTGCAAACGCTCTTTGTTCTCGCTCTCCTTGATCCGCACGTGAACGCGGATGGTGTCACCGGGGATAAAATCGGGGATGTTGGTTTTCAGTTGCGCTTGTTCAAGGTTGTCCAGTTTATTCATCGTTATGCACCTCTGTAGTTCAAAATTATCAAAACGTTTACTCGGCTGACCCTTCTGTTTGTTTGGAGCGTTCAGACACCGTCGGGGTCAACGCCCAACTCGCGTAGTTTCGTCGCCAGCCGCCCAGCCCGTTGAGTTTCTCGCTCAGCCCGTTGCGCTTCTCGCTCGGCTCGCGCGGCTTCCAACTCGGCGATCTTCTGGTTGATCAGCGCCTCCTCTTGCGGAGAAGCTACCTTCTGGCCTTCGGCGGTAAAGTAACGCAGCTTGCTGTCTTCGATTCCCAGAAAGAGTTCAAGCTCGTTGCTCCATCGCCAGCCTTTGTCGTTCGGTTCAATCTGTTGATACTTTCCGTCAACCAGCTTCCATCCGGCGAACTCCAGCGTGTCGGGAGAGAACCAAAAATATTCTGGCGTGCGGAAGCGATCCTGGTAAAGTTCGAGCTTGATCTCGCGATCAACGTCTTCGGTCGAGTCCGACAGCAACTCGATGATCAGGTCCGGATACTTTCCGTCTTCTTCCCACACGACCCAGGATTTGCGCGGGCGCGGCTGCGTGCCTTTGACCAGAAAGAGGTCGGGGCCACGAAAGTCACGGTTCTTCAGGCGTTCGGTGCTGAAAAAGACCGACAGGTTTGCGCCGATGAAGAAGTCCTGCCGGTCTCGCCACAGCCATTCGAGGGTCGCCACGAGCAACGCCAATTGTGCAAAGTGGAGAGAGCTTTCCATTTCCGGCTCATCGCTCAGTAATTGCGATGCGTCCGGCATCGCCGCCACAAAATCCGCCGCTTTTGTGATCGCCATATTTTTACCTCAACAGCTTTCACGAATCGCTTCATCCAGCCAGCGTCGTTCTTCAGGCGTCAACTCCGCCTTTTCCAGCAAATCGGGCCGCCTCTTCAAAGTTTTAAGCAACGCCGCGCGCCGCCGCCATTTCGCCACTTCGCCGTGATGCCCGCTGATCAGAACGTCGGGCGCGCGCCACCCGCGAAACTCAGCGGGCCGCGTGTAATGCGGATAATCCAGCAACCCCTCGGAGAAGGAGTCGTGCGCCGCCGAGGTCTCGCTGCCCAAGGCGTTTGGCAGGAGGCGCGTCACGGCGTCCACCACGACCATCGCTGGAATCTCGCCGCCCGTCAGCACGTAATCGCCGATGGAAATCTCGTCAGTGATCAGATGCTCGACCACGCGCTCATCCACGCCTTCGTAACGTCCGCAGATCAGGATCATCCGCGAGCACTCGGTCGCCAAGCGATTGGCTTCCGCCTGATTGAACATCCGCCCCTGCGGCGAGAGCAGAACTATCGCCGTGCGCTTTTGATCTTTGCGCGGCTCGTCTGCTTCAAGCAGCGATTCAACCGCGCGAAAGATCGGCTCCGGTTTCAAGACCATTCCGTCGCCGCCGCCGAACGGGCGGTCGTCAACCACGTGGTGTTTATCGAATGTGAAAGAACGCAGATCGTGAACCACGATCTCGACCAAACCCTGCTGCCGCGCGCGTTTGATGATTCCAAAATCGAACGGCCCGGCGAAAAACTCCGGGAAAATGGTCAGCAGGTCGAATCTCATAAATCCAGCAAACCTTCGGGCGGATTCAGCACGATTCGCTTCTGCGCGGTGTCAATCTCGACGCAGATGCTCAGAACGAGTGGGATCAGAAGTTCGCGTTTACCATCTCGAACCGCCAACAAAGGCGCGGCGCCGTAATTTTGCACCTGCGCGACTCGACCTAACCAGGCGCCATCCGTCGTCGTCACCTCGCAATCAATCAGGTCGAAATCGTAGTAAGTGTCTTCCGGCAATTCGACCAGTTGATTGCGGCTGATCATCACGCCGGCGCCACGCAATCCTTCAGCCGCGTTGATGCTGTCGTAGCCCGCGAATTTCAACGCCACGCGCCCTTTGTGCAGCCGTGAGTTTTCAAGTTCGAGGATCAGAAGCTCGCCGTTAGGCCGTTTGACGTAAGCCTTATCGAGCCTGGCAAAACGTTCAGGGAAATCGGTCAGCAGATCGGCTATGACTTCGCCGCGAATGCCTTGTGGGCGGGCGATCCTGGCGACGCTGATCAAGTCATCTTCGCTGGCGTCTGCTCCCGCGCGCTCGCCGCGCTGTTCCTCGTGACCGCTCATTCAAGGATCTCAAGCACGAATCGCTTCTTGAGCTTGATCCCCGAAGCGTTGAGGATCGCGCGGATGGCCCGCGCGGTGCGGCCCTGTTTGCCGATGACTTTGCCGAGGTCGCCGTCGGCGACGCGCAATTCGAGCACCGTGGCTTGACTGCCCTCGATCTCTTTGACGTTCACTTCGTCGGGGCGATCAACCAGCGCTCTGGCGATCAACTCAACCAACTCCTTCATCATTGTCATCTCCGAAGCCTGGGGGCGCGGGCGTTCTCGCCGGCGCTGCCAGGGATTTAGTTGGCCGCGACCTGCTGCTGCTCGCTCTTGCGAATCAGGTTCTTCACCGTGTCGGTCGGCTGCGCGCCGCACTTGAGCCAGTAACTGATCCGGTCGTGATCGAGCTTCAATTCCACCGGCTCGCGGCACGGATTGTAATAACCGACGATTTCGACGAAGCGGCCGTCGCGCTTGGCGCGTTTCTCGGCCACCACGACGCGATAAAACGGTTTCTTCTTCGCTCCCTGTCTGGTCAGTCTGATTGCTAACAAAGCGGAATACCTCCAATAGTGATACTGCCTGTGAATTATAGTGAAGATAGCGGATCGAAGATAGAGGACGCGATCCGCTACTCTCAATTTTCGATCCTCTACCTTCTCTTCTTCTTCTTCTGTTTCTTTTTGCGCGAGCCGGCGCCCATCAGCTTGCGCGCGACCTTTCCCTTCAAACCGCCGAAGATTCCGTCGCCGCCCATCATCTGGCTCATCATCGTCTTCATCTCGACGTACTGCTTGAGCAGCTTGTTGACGTCGCTGACCGTCGTTCCGCTGCCCATGGCAATGCGGCGGCGGCGCGGCGCGCTGATGATCAGATGGTTCTCGCGCTCAGCCATCGTCATCGAGTTGATGATCGCCTCGTTGCGCTTCATCTCCTTTTCCATCTGCGCCGTCATTTCGGGCGTCATCTTCGGCGCCCCTTTGAAGCCGAGCATCTCCAGCGGCATCATTTCCAGAATGCCGCCCAGCGAGCCGAGCTTTTTCATCTGCTGAAGCTGATCGCGGAAATCTTCTAGTGTGAACGCGTTCTGCTCCAGCTTCTCCTGGAGTTCAATCGCTTTTTGTTCGTCAACTTCGGATTGAACTTTTTCGATGAGCGACAGAACGTCGCCCATCCCCAGGATGCGCGAGACGATGCGTTCGGGATAGAAAGGATCGAGCGCGTCGTATTTTTCGCCGACGCCGACGAATTTGATCGGCTGCCCCGTGACCTCTTTGATCGAAAGCGCCGCGCCGCCGCGGGCGTCGCCATCCATCTTGGTCAGGATGACGCCGGTCGTGCTGATGCGGTCGTGAAATTCCTTCGCGCTCTTGACCGCGTCCTGGCCGGTCATCGCGTCGGCGACGAAGAGCGTTTCGACCGGTTGCATCTCGGCTTTGATGCGCTGCAACTCTTCCATCAGCGCGTCGTCAATGTGCAGCCGGCCCGCCGTGTCAATCATCAGCGTATCGAACCCGACCTGCTCGCAATGCAGCCGCGCGGCTTTGACCAGTTCCAGCGGATCGTTCAACCCTTCGCCCGCAAAGACCGGAATGTTGACGGCCTTGCCGATGACGGCCAATTGATCGCGCGCCGCCGGGCGGTAAACGTCAACCGAAAGCAAGAGAGGATTGCGGTTTTGATTGTTGTAGAGCCATTTCGCCAGTTTGCCCGTCGAAGTCGTCTTACCCGAACCCTGCAAGCCGACAATCATCACCGAATTCGGGCGACGCGAGGTAAAGAGCAATCGGCTGGAAGTGCCGCCCAGCATCTCGACCATTTCGTCGTAAACGATTTTGACCACTTGTTGGCCGGGCGAGAGTTGATCGAGAACTTCCTGTCCGACGGCCTTCGATTTGACGCGCTCGATGAAGTCCTTGACCACTTTGAAATTGACGTCGGCTTCGAGCAGCGCGATGCGGATCTCGCGCATCGCCAGGTCGAGATGCTCCGGCGTCAACCGGCTTTCGCCGCGCAGGTCTTTGAGAACTTTCTTGAGCTTGTCGGATAACGCTTCGAACATAGGTCAATCACATGGGCAACAAATTGAGGTGAACGCAAAACGCAGAGAATACGGACGAGCGGGCAAGGTGTCAAGGAAGACGGCGGCGATGCGTGGCGCGCGCAAAGAAACGATGTAAACAAGTCCCCGCCTAGCGGCGCCAGATCGAGTACGCGGCCAATTCGGTGAGCAAGCATTACAGAAATTCGACCTGTCCAACCATCTCTTCACGATCGAGGACTTCGTAAATCAATATGAGCGAACGAATCATCTGGCCTGTCGAGATTGTATCTTTGTGGGAAAAAGCAATGCCAAGGCCTCAAGCTTTTCTTTCAACCGGGAGGGATGGTTTTGACGGAAGCTGGCGGCAAAGGCCCGATCTTCCTCGATCTCTTTATCAATGTCGTTCCGGTGGTCGTAATAGTAAGCCATCGCCGCATAGAGAGCGGCGAGTGGCAGGTCGTAAGTTACTGCGATCTCCTCAAGTGATTGGCCGAGCCTCAAATGCATGATGACGATGTCGGCAACGCTGATGCGTGTCCCGGCGATCCTGGGCTTGCCGCCTCTGATATCCGATGTGGCGACAATGTACTGATCAATGCTTGCCGGAGGCGCACAGGTCGGCGGCTGCGGTTGTGAACTGCCTTCAGAAATCGGTTCCATAAACAACTCCAACAAAGAGAAAATTTCGCTCGCATCTTAGCACAAGTCCTGACTCGCTTAACCGGCTGGCTAGTGGACAGGTTCAAAAGTAACCTACCTACTTTCGGCTCTCATTTTCCTTTCCGGCATTTTCCTTTCCAGCCAGCCGGCGATCAGAAAGGAAAATGTAGGAAAGGAAAATAAGAGGCCCTATGGGAGGGGAAATTTCTGAAGCCGCCCACTAGCCTGATCGGACGTTATGGTTGTGCGTCTCCGGGCCTTCACTCTTCACTAATCCGCTCAATTGCTCTGATCGGTTGATTGATCTGCTGCGCTGAATGCGCACGCCAGCGTTCGTCGTCGCGCGCCGGGAAGTCTTCGCGGTAATGGCCGCCACGGCTCTCTTCGCGCCACAACGCCGCTTCGGCCATCAGCTTCGCCAGCCAGGCGAAATTCCGTGTTCGCTCGTTGACGTTCTCTTCAACCATCTTCGCGCATTCTTCGACTGCGATCTGCAAATCATCCGCGCGGCGAATCAAACCGACTTTGCGCCACATCAACTCCTGCACGCGAGATTTGGTTCGCGGGTCGAGCCGCCATTCGGAGAGATCGAATTCAACCGGATCAGATGCGATTTTGTTGGGCTCAGGCATAGAGTCTTCGAGCGCAGCCGCGCCTGCCCGCGCGCCAAAGACCAGACCTTCGAGCAGCGAATTGCTGGCCAGCCGGTTTGCGCCGTGGACGCCGGCGCCGGCGACTTCGCCTGCTGCGTACAAGCCTTCGAGCGTCGAGCGTCCGTGCGTGTCGGTCTTCACGCCGCCCATCACGTAATGCACGGCGGGGCTGACCGGCAATTGATCCTTCGTCAAATCCAATCCGTAACGCAGACAGGTCTCGAAAATCTTCGGGAATCGCCCGCGCAGGAAATCGGCTTTCAAATGTGTCAGGTCGAGGTACATCCAGCGCGTGCGCGTTCGTTCCATCTCGGCCACGATTGCGCGGGCGACGATGTCGCGCGGCGCCAGTTCGCCTCGTTCATCGTACCGTTGAGCGAAAGCCTCGCCTTCGTGGTTGCGCAGGATCGCGCCCTCGCCGCGCAACGCCTCGCTGAGCAGGAACCTCGGCGCGTCGGGCAAAGCCAGCGCGGTCGGGTGAAACTGCACGAACTCCAGGTCGCATAAACCAGCGCCTGCCGCATAAGCCATCGCCATTCCATCGCCCGTCGCAATGCTTGGATTCGTCGTTTGCGCGAAGACTTGCCCCGCGCCGCCCGTCGCCAGCACGACCGCGCGGGCGTATATTTCGCGTCGCAAACTTTCATCCGGATCAATGAACTGCACGCCGATGCAGCGTCCGTCTTCGACGATCAGGCCAATCGTGGCCGCGTGCGCGACCAGTTGAATGTTCGGATTCTTCTTTGCGTGAGCGATCAGCGAGCGAACGATCTCGCGGCCAGTGGAATCTCCGCGCGCGTGCAGGATGCGGCGGCGCGAGTGCGCGGCTTCCTGAGTGAAGGCCAGCGCGCCGCCTTCGCGGTCGAACTGCGCGCCCCATTCGATCAGTTCGGTGATGTAACGCGGCCCTTCTTCGACCAGCACTCGGACCGCTTTTTCATCGCACAGCCCCGCGCCCGCCTTCAGCGTGTCTTCAACGTGGAGCGAGATTTCGTCGTCGTCTGACAATGCGACGGCGACGCCACCCTGCGCGTATTCGGTGTTCGATTCATCAAGGCGATCTTTGGTCAGGACGGCGACACGCTCGTGGCGAGCCAGTTCGATTGCGGCGCGCAGCCCGGCGACGCCGCTGCCCAAGACGATGTAATCGGGTGATGTTTGCATGGGAAGGTCGTCTACCAGATCGTTGACACCAAACCGCTGTTTGCGATTTGAAGGTCGCGGGTAATGCAGGGGAGTCTCAATCTTTTAGCCACACCTGCAATCATCCGGTCGTGCATCTCAGGAACCGCAGCGTGGGCGTCAAAATCGAGCACATCGGAAGCTTCAAAAGAAACGAAGACGAACTGGGAACCGGTCTGCAACTGGCCGAAGTTTGCAGCGAAGTTGATCGGCTCGCCGAGTTTTTTGTTCAGGTAATAAAGCTCGGCTAGAACAATCGCAGGAATATAGATCAGCGCCCGCCCCTGTTTGCCTTCGTCGAAGGCTGCCTTCGCTGCTGCGCTTAGATTCGGCGAAGCGATCAAGTACCAGTACAGGGAGTGAGTGTCGGTGACATAGCGGTTCATTGTCTGAAGACCTCCGGCCACTCTTTCTCCCACTCTTGACGAATTTCAGAAAGCGCGGCGTCAAGGTCAATGTCGTCAGGGAAACGTCCGCGCCAGGCGCCGTAAAGATCGAGCGGTTGACGCTCGGCGAGCGCAGCGCTCCCGTCGAGCTTCAGTAGGCGACTTTTCAAATGATCAATAAGCTTTTGCAGGTCTTCGAGCGAAAGCTGGCCTGCAATCTCTTCAACATATTCCAGGGTAATCTCAGCCATGATTTCTCCTCCCAAGATTGGTAGGGTAGGTTGGTAACCTGCCCTACCAATCTTGATTGTTTCAGGGCGTCGCTCGCGTCATGAACGACTCCTTTCATCCATTGGCCTGATGCCGCGCCGCCAATTGCCCACATGCCGCCGAAATATCCTGCCCGCGGGGTCTGCGAATGAACGCCGGCACGTCGCGTTCGACCAGAATCTTCTGAAAGCTCAAGATGCGCTTCATCGGCGACGCGCGATAAGGCAACTCCGGCGCGGGGTTGTGCGGGATCAGGTTCACCTTCGCTCGAACGCCGTTCAGCAACTTGACCAATCGTCGCGCGTCTTCATCGCTGTCGTTGACGCTGTCGAGCATCACGTATTCAAACGTCAACCGTTCGCGGTCGCCAAGCGGATATTCGCGGCAGGCTTTCATCAATTCCGCGAGCGTGTATTTGCTGTTGATCGGCATCAATCGCGTCCGCTGCTCTTCGGTGGTCGCCGAGAGCGAGATTGCCAGGCGCGGTCGAATCGTTTCCTCAGCAAAATCGTAAATGCGCGGGATGACGCCGGAGGTTGACATGGTCACTCGTTTCGGACTGATGCCTAATCCTTTCTCGTCAGCCATAATCCGAACCGATTTCATCACCTCGTGGTAATTCAAAAACGCTTCGCCCATTCCCATAAAAACCAGGTTCACGCCGTGCGGCAGTTCACTGCCCTCGCCGTAAACTTCGTTGAGCGTGATTGTGACCTGCGAGATGATTTCGCCCGCCGTCATATTGCGTTTGACGCCGAGTTGGGCGGTCATACAAAACTTGCAACCGACGGCGCAGCCGACCTGGCAACTAATGCAGATGGTGTCGCGGCGCTCTTCGGGCATGAAGACCGCTTCGGCTTCGCGCCCGTCGCCGAGTTTGAGCAGGTAACGGCGCGTCCCATCGGTCGAATAGAACACGTCGGCGACTTGAGTCTCGGTGACGCAGGCCGTCGAATTGAGCTTCTCGCGAAAAGACTTCGACAGTTCGGTCATTCCAGCGATGTCCGGCGCGCGGCGCGCGTAGACCGCCTGATAAATTTGCTTGCCGCGAAAGCCTGCTTCGCCCATCGCCGTGGCAAATTCGATTAATTCATCCTCGGTTTTTCCCAGCAGTAACTCCATACGATGAATTCTAGCTTTGCGAACCACGCTGCGCAATTTGTTGACTTGATTAGTTGAAAAGGGTTAGTTTATCGCCGCGTTGCGAAAGGCCGTTCCTGCTAAGGCCGTTCATTCTCCCCCATACGCCTCAGGTTGACCGCAGGGAATTTCGATCTGAAGCGCCAAGCCCCACATCCAATCGCCCCGGAATCAGCATACCGTTACGGCAAACTCAGACCCCTGACTCGTGGAGACTTTCCACAAGCTTCAACGCGCGAAAAATATATGAAACCCATAATGACAATCCTGGCAATCTGGTGTCTGTGCGCGAGCAGTCTGGCGCAAACGCCTCCGCTGGAGAAACAGGCGGTCTTGCGGATGCAGCGCGCGCTGGCCTCCGAATTGGATCAGGCGCTGCCGAGGCTCCCGTTCATGGCCTGGTTTGAGGAGGTGGTCGGGCCGCAGGCGGGAATCTCCTGGCAGATGACGGAATGCGGCGAACGCGACGAGAAGGCTTTGGGCGCAGCCGCTGATCAGCCAGCCTGCGTCGAAATTGACGCCATCCTGCCCGACAAACGCAAGGTGGTCGTGATGATCGCCGTGGGGACTTTCAGAAAAGGAGTCACCGGCAGACTGAGCTTCGCTTACGCAATCATCGAGCAGGAAGGGCAGCTTTACGGCGTGCGCCGCCTGCGCGATCTGTCGCAGGCCTTGCGCGCGCCTCTCTTGCCTGAAGAGGAATTGCAGAACAAGCCGGTTTTCCTCGTCACAAATCCAAAAACGCCCCAGCCGGAGATCGGACGCTGGACGGCGCCGAGCGTCTCCGGCGCGAGCGATGAACCGCCTCCACCACCGTCGCCGAAGCCGTTGCCACGACTCGAAGCGCCCCGTGTCTCGGAGGGCCCGGTGCTCGGCAAAGCGATCACCAGAGTGGAACCGGTCTACCCGCTGGAGGCGAGGAGGGCGAACGTCAAAGGCGAAGTGGAGGTGCAGGTCGTGATCTCCGAAACGGGCCTCGTCATCGAGGCCAAAGCTGTTAAGGGCAACCCTCTGTTGCGCAGAGCGGCCGTTGACGCGGCGCGCAAGTGGGTTTTTAGCCCCACCAGGCTCAATGGCGAGGCCGTGCGCTCAGAGCGCACGCTGACCTTCGTCTTCACGTCGCGGGATCGGTAACACGCCGGGTTCGGCCAAAAAGAGGAGCGGAGGAATTGGAATGAGAAATCCGAAGATCAGTTTTAACTACTTCGACGCGCTCAAAGCGGTGGCGCCGGCTACGCTGCTGATCATCGTTTTGAGCGGGATGGTTTGGGCGCAAGAGGCGAGCGAAGCCGGACTAGGCGAGCTTTACGCCGGCATCGAAGTCTCGCACGAAGGGGTCAAAGCCGCCGCCATTCGGGTTGGCGAAGGCGAAGTTGGGGAGAGCGTCAAGCTCGTTTATTCGGAAACCATCAAAGCGCCTCTGTTGCCCGGTCAGGATGGAAAACTCCCGCCGGAAGCGGTCAAGGACGCCGCGCGCGCCGCCCAGAAATTACAAACGCGATTGCAGCAGGAATACCGTGTCCAGCCTGACCGCATCTACTTTATCGGGAGAATCAACTCTGGCGGCAGTCAGCCAGAGGATTTGGTCAAAGAGATCAAACAACAGACGGGCCAGACCATCTCCTTCCTGACCGCCGACAACGAAGCGCAGTTGAGCATTGTCGGCGTGATCCCGCAGCGGTCGAAAGCCGGTGACGCCTGGGTTGATGTGCGCGGCTCGTCCGTGTGGATCGAGATCGGCAATGGAGACACGAGGGGTGGATACCAGCTCTACAAAAAGTCGCCGTCCGCCAAGCCGACCTTCGACTTGGTCACGATGAACATTCCCTACGGCACAGGCATCTTCGCGCGCGAGGTCAACCGGCAGATCGGAGAATCAAAAGACCGGCAGAACTTCATCCGGCGCGCCCAAAAACTCAGCGCAACCTCGCTCAGCCAAGCGTTGAAGAAAGAGCGCGAGAGAAAGCCAGGCTTGGTTTATCGAAAACAGGTCTTCCTGACGGGCACGATTGTCTGGGCGTTGGCGACGCTGCTTTATCCTGAAGACCGCCAGATATTCGTCCCGCTCACGGTTGACGACATCGAGATGTTCGGTGAGAAAACTGCGCGCAATCAGGATTCGCTGCTCAACCCCGATCTGTCCCGGATTCGCGATCAGCGGCTGCGCGGCGAAATAGAGCGCGAGCTGGAGTCGGTGAGAGACGCTTTCACGCCCGAACAACTCATCGCCGGATCGGAACTTCTCAAAGCCGTCGCCACAGAATTCGATTGGCAGGAGAAGAAGGTCTGGTTTGCGCGCCACGGTCATTTGGGCTGCCTTCTGAGCTATATCCGCCTGCAGGCTGAGAAATAGTCCGACGCTTTCAACTTCCAAAACCACTTTGTGAACTACCGTTTTGCGGCCTGCTCTCGTTGCCGCCACTGTCGCAGTGTGTTAAAAAGCCCGCAATGATCTTGTCGAAAGGGTCAATTGGCGCGGAAATTTTATGATCAAAAATCACTCGACTTCTCACCTCTGCGGGGGCATCAGTATCTTCTTCCCGGCTTACAACGACGAAAATTCCATTTCCGAAATGGTCAACCGGGCGCTCGCTCTGGCGCCGCAATGCGCCAGCGATTATGAAGTCATCGTGGTCAATGACGGCAGCAGCGACGGCACAGCCGCAGTGCTCGATGAGCTGGCGCGCAAACATTCGCGGGTGCGCGTGATCCATCATCCACAGAATCGCGGTTACGGCGGCGCGCTCCGTTCGGGCTTCATGATTGCCACTAAGGATTTTGTCTTTTACACCGACGGCGACGGGCAATACGACGTGAACGAACTGACGAAGCTGGTACCGCTGATGACCGAAGAGGTGGATGTCGTCAACGGTTACAAGATCAAACGCTCGGACGGCAAGCGCCGCATCATCCTCGGCGCCGCGTACAAATTGCTCGCGCGGCTGCTGTTCCGATTGCCGATCCGCGACGTGGATTGCGATTTTCGATTGATGCGCCGCAGCGCGATCCAAAGCATTGATCTGGTCTCGACCAGCGGCGTGGTTTGCACTGAGATGGTTTACAAGCTGAAGCGCGCGGGTTGCCGATTCACTGAAGCGCCCGTCAATCATTACCCGCGATTGCACGGCCAGTCGCAATTCTTCACCGTGCGGCGAGTGGCAAAAACTCTGGTTGATTTTTTCGCGCTGTGGCTGAAGCTGGTGGTGTGGCGGCGATTGACATTCGCTTCCCGCCGTCAAACCTCGCCATCCGCTGTCGAAGGTATTGAAGGGTGACGCGGTTTTCGCGCGACGCAGATCGCCGACAGGCCTACCGGCAACTTCGCCTGCGGATCGCGCAATCTTTTCGCTTCCCAGCGCAGCGCATTCGTCAGGATGCGGTTAAGCCATTGCAGATTTTGTGGCAGCGGTTTGACATCCGACCCGCTGTCGGCGAGTCCCAGCCGTTTGAGCGCCAGGCGGCGCACGGCGGCGACAGGGAAGAGCAGGCTGTTGGCGTAAGTCGCGCGCAAAATCTCGAAGCCCACGCCTTTCAATTTTTCTCTCAACTCATCCAGGCTGTATCGCCGCGCAGTGCCGAGCGCCAGGTCGTGGCCGCTCTTCATCCATTCAAAAGCCGCGCCGCGCACGAACGCGCCGCCGCCGGGCTTCAACACGCGAAACATCTCGCGCATCGCCTGCTCATCCGCGCCTTCGCCCGGAATCTGCACCAGCACATCAAAGCTAGTCACCAGATCGAACGCTTCGTTGGCGAACGGCAAGTCAGTCGCCGACGCTTGCGCTAAACGCGCGGCCCCGCGCTCGCGGCAAAACTTCAGCGCGGTTTGAATCAGATCAATGCCGGCGACGCGCCCGGCGCCGGCGTAACGCGCGAGCCATTCGAGGTTGCCTCCGGTTCCGCAGCCCGCGTCGAGGATCACGCGGTCGCCAGGCGGCAGCCACGGATCGAGCAAGACGCCGGTGATTTCGCGCATCCCAACGAACCACCAGAAGTTCTCTTCGAGTTGATAGAGGTATTCGTAATCTTCGGTCTGCATTCACTGAAGCTCGCTGGTCGGCGCGGCCATCTCGACGAACTGATACTCGCCCGCGGCCTCCTCGCCCGTCGCGTGAACGCGGAATTCCGGTTGCAATTTCAAATCGTCGCGCAGCGAATGATAGACGCTGCAATATTTGCCGATCGAAAGGCTGATGGCGCGCGTCAATTTGTCGGGGTTGATTCCATCGCCCCACACATCGAATCGCATTCGCACGCCGGTCAAATAACGCGGCTCCGGCGTGTGGCGATTGCCTTCGGTCGTCACCTCGAATTTCGTCGCGGGCATCCGCATCTTTTCCAGGATCACCACGACATCAATTGACACGCAAGCGGCCAGAGCTTCCATCAGCAATTCGACGGGATTTGCGCCCTGTTGTTTGTCGCCGTCAATCGCGGTTTCGACGCCAACAGCGTTCACGCCCGTGAATTTCAATCCGCTGTTCCAGTTCAATTTCACCGTAACATCACTCATCGTTTTTTCTCCAAAGTTTTGCGCAAAAAATCAGTACCGCGAGCGGTAGCGAGCGTGGCTCCATCAATGAGCTAACTGCCGCAAGCCACGCTCGCTACCGCTCGCGGTACTGATTCAGACTCCTACTTTCCCCACGTAAAGGAAATGATCAGCCAATCCGAACGCTTCGGGCATTGTGCCTGTCTGTTCGATCAAATCCAGCCAGGCCTCGGCTTCGGCTTTCGGCAAATCGTTCAGGGCGCTTTGCCAGGGGCTGGCGAAAGATTCTACCGCAACCAGCGCCAACTCCTCGAAATTATCAGCGAACAATGCGCGGAACTCTGCGACCGTCGTCGTGTGCGAATGTCCGATGGGTGGGGCGATTTCGGGGTTGAGATTTCCGTCGCGTAGAAATTGTTGAATGAAATCGCGCCGCATCAAAACCTTCTGCGGCGTTTCGCGGAAGAGGTCTCGCAGGTAATCGAGCCGGTTGATTCCGGCGGCGATCAACACGCCACCAGCTTTCAAAACTCGCGCTGCTTCCTCGACCGCTTGCTGGCGGTCTTCGAGCGCCAGCAGATGATAAAGCGGGCCGAGCATCAACACGGCGTCGAACGCCGCCACAGGCAAACAATCCAGCACCGTCGCCGAAGTGTGATCAACGCCTATGATCTGCGAGTCGAATCCGCTCGCTCGTAACCTTTCGCTCGCCGCATTGAGCAATTTTTCCGAAACGTCAACCAGATGCAACCGGCATCTGCGTTTGGCCAGCAATTCGGAATAAAGCCCTCCACCGACGCCGACCTCCGCGACGGTCGAACCTTCGGGAATCCATCGCTCAAGGTGGCGCGCGGTAATCGCGTATTCGATGGGAAACATCGCTTCGAGCCGCGTGACCTCCGAGTCAAAGATCACGTTGTCGTAGTAACGACCGACCTCTTCTTCACGCTCCGTCAGCTTGCTCATGGCTGCGCCTCGGTTCTCTGCCGCTGCGGCGCGGGCAAAGCTTTGCGCGGCAGTTTTTCGTTGCGGATCGCCGCATTGTAAGCGAACACGGCAGCGACGGCCGCCATCTGCACCATGTCATCGCGCTGCACGTGATCAACCGTGTCCATGTTCGAATGGTGCGTGCGCGAGTTGTATTCCAGCCGCTCCTGGATAAATTGGAAGGCGGGCAGCCCGACCGCGTCGAAGGCCAGGTGGTCGGTGCTGGTGACCGAACGCGGGCCGATCAAATTCACGCCCAGATCGCCGAGCGGCTCGATCCACTGCTGGAAGATTTGTTTCACGGCCAAGTTGCCCTGCAACCAAACGCCGCGAATGCGCCCCGTGCCGTTGTCAATGTTGAAATAGGCCGCGAGCTTTTCGTGTGCGGGCTTCAACTGCATCGTCGCGGGATCGGCGAAATGCTCGCGCACGTAAGCGCGCGAACCAAGCAGGCCGTTCTCTTCGCCGCCCCAGAGCGCGATACGGATCGTGCGGCGCGGCTTCGCGCCGACAGCTTTCAATATCCGCATCACTTCCATCATCGCGGCGCTGCCGGCGGCGTTGTCGGTCGCGCCTGTGCCCGCGTGGTGCGAATCGAAATGCGCGCCGATCATCACGACTTCGTTGGCCAGATCGCTGCCTGGAATCTCGGCGATCACGTTGAAGCCGTTTTTATCCGCTTCGTCGTGAAATTGCGCCTGGATGTTCAACTCAACTTTGACCGGGACGTTCTTTTCGAGGATGCGGATCATCCGGTTGTAATGTTCGACGGCGAGCGTGACCTGCGGAGGGACTTTGCCCGCGGTCTGATCGCGCGGGCCGCCCGATTGAACGAAGATCGTTCCGCCGTCAGTGCGCTGAGTCAGCCACGACAGGTCGCTGCCGCCGGCTGACATAAAGCTGTCGCTGCCCCGATCGAACACAGCCGCGACGCCTTCTTCGAGCAGGAAGGCGTTGATCTTCGTCTGCAAATTCTGGCCGCGCGCGAACTCCGAAGCCTCGCCGCGCGCCCGTCGGGCCGGAGGCACGGGAGTGGTCTGGACTTCTTTGATGTCGTCTTCGTTCATTCGCAGCACGACGCGGCCTTCGAGCATTTTGACTTCGCGCGCGGGTTGAGTGAGAACGACTTTGCCGCGCAGCTTGCCGCGATACTTTTCAAAATCAGCCTCCGCGCGAATCGGCGCGTAAGCGACATCGGCGTTGACGGTGCCCGGCGTGCCCGGCGTCCACGATTTTGGGTAGCCGATCAAGGGCGAAATCTGCGGTTCGGTCATATGCGCATGGAACCGCACGAGCGACCAGCCTTTGCCGAACGGAAATTGCTCTTCGTGAATGTTGGCCAGTCCCCACTCCTTGAACTTTTTCTGCGTCCAATCACTGGCTTGTTTGATAGTGGGTGAGCCAGTCAATCGCGGGCCGTAAACATCCGAGAGCCAACTGATGTGATCCATCACTTGCGAACGATTCAAAGCTTCGTCGCGGATTTTGGCGATCATCGCGTAATCGAGTTGTTCGGTCACGCCGCTTTGCGCCATCAGATTCGACGAACTGATGACCAGCGTCATCGTCAATGCGAAAGAGAGAACACGGGTGAATGCTTTCATCTTTTGCTCCTCAAAATCGTTTGTAGTCCCGCCTTCAGGCGGAAGGTTTACGACAGCGAAACCTTCCGCCTGAAGGCGGGACTACAAACATTTCATCGAATTGTTACTGGAATTTCGCGCCCACGCGCCGTCACGCGCTCGACGCCAACGATCTTTCCGTCAACGACCAGCAGCGCGTGATCGAAGTTGTTCACCGTCGGACAAACGTGGCGCGGGACAAGGTAAAGGTAATCACCAACCGCAGGCTTCTTCGCTCCTTCAGGCGCGTCAATCGGCAGATGCTCTTCGCTGGGGCCTTGCGGTTGCAGTTCCGGATGTCCGAGCACCGCGCAAGTCGGCACGCCGGCGTCAGCCGAAACGGCTTTGTGCCCTGCGTCGCACGTGACGCGATTCGGCGTCGGATGACTGACGACGGTCGAAACAACCACTGCGGCTGGGCGGTAGCCGTAATCTTCAGGCAACTGACCGGCGCTGGTGAAATCGCCGTAAACGACCGTGCCTGGCGAGACGCGATTGACGAACGGCGCGTCGGCAAAAGGTTTGTACGACAGCGCGCAGGGAAATGCTGGCGTGCCGGCGGTGATCACTTCTTCAACAACAATGCCTGCGCCATTAAGCGCCTCAATGATTCGCATCAACTGATCGTAGCCTTGATGCGCCATCACCTCGCGCGCCGCCAGGTCTTCGTACTTGCCCATATGCCCGTCGTAATAATGCAAACCGCGAAAGACCAGACCCGACTCTTCGATCACGCGCGCAAGCTGGACGATTTCATCAGCGCGCTCCTGTTCCAGCCCCGTGCGATCCATCCCGCCGTTCAGGTCAATGAACAGACTGACCTCGCTTCCGACCCACGACTCCACCTGCTGCGGGTTTTCGACCAGCGCCGAAATGCGTTTGCCGGGCATCGCCGCAGCCAAATCGCGTACGCGTCGCGCGTTCGCTCCGACCATTGCATACGCGACCAAAATGTCCGTTGCGCCCGCTTCCGCCGCTGTTTGCAATTCGAGCGTCGTGGCGCATTTGACGTTGACGACGCCACGCTCGGCCATCTGACGCATCACGAAGCCGAGCTTCGACGTTTTGACATGCGGACGCCAGCGGTTCGCGTCGCCGCCCAACACTCGCAACGTCGCGGCGATGTTCGCGTCAACAATTTCAGGATAGATCGCCAGCGCGGGCGTCATTACTGATTCGATTCCTGCGATGCGGTAGGTTTCATCAGAAGCCGGCACAACGCCGGCCATTTTTGGCGCAGTCATATTTCTCCTCAATTGATCAACTTCGGTTCATCAACTTCTTCAAGCTCAAACGAAGGCTGTTCTTCATCTAAGCTCCAAATCTCGAACAACATTCGCGGTATCTCGGTGACGAATCGCGATGGCCGTTGCACCACAGTCTGCCTCGCGCGGTCGCTTTCGATCAACGGATAGCAGACATAAAGTTCATCTTTCGCTCTGGTGAGCGCGACGTAAAATAACCGCCGCTCTTCCTCTTCGCCCTCCGCGTCGCGCAGGCTTCGCGCTGACGGGAAGCGCCCGTCGGCGGCCCAGATCAGAAACACCGCGCGCCATTCCAAGCCTTTCGCCTGATGGATCGAAGAAAGCGTCAACCGCTCATCTTCATCTCCGCCCATCACCACATCTTCGCCGGTCGTGGCGCCTGGCGGAGAAAATCTTTCGGTGTTGATCAAAGCCAATTCGCTCAGGAACGCATCAGTCGCATCGAAGCGTTCGGCGAACTTCGCCAGTTGCCGCAAATCCTCTTCGCGCGCTTCGGCGTTTTCGTAATTGGCTTGCAGGTATTCAACGTAACCGCTTTCCAGAACCAGCTCGATCTGCTTCGCCGGGTTATTGATGGTTTCGGGCGCAGTCAATTCTTTGATCAACCCTGCGAACTCACGCCAGCCAACGGCCGAGCCTCGCGGCAAGCTTCCGGCAAATTCATCCGCTCGAACCAGCGCCAATGGCTCCGCCGCGTAAGCCAGCCGCTCCCACACTCGCGCGGCGGTCGCATTGCCGATCTTCGGAATCAGCTTCAACACCCGCTTCCACGCCAGCTCGTCGCGCGGATTGACGAGCAATCGCAGGTAAGCTGTCACGTCCTTGATGTGCGCCTGCTCGAAAAAACGCACGCCCGAACGCACTTCGTATGGAATGCCGCGCCGCGTGAGTTCCAATTGCAATTCGAGCGCGTGGAAGTGCGAGCGGTAGAGCACAGCGATTTCGTCAAGCGGCGTGTTCTCATCGCGCAATTCCAGCACGCGCGAGGCGACGAACGCCGCCTGCTGTTCCGTGTCGCGCGCCGGAATCAGCGCCGGCGCAAAATCGCGGCTCGGACGAACAGGCTGAAGGTTTTTCGGAAACTGCTTGCGGTTGTTCGAGACCGAAGCGTTCGCCAGCATCAAGATCTCCGGCGTCGAACGATAGTTGGTCTCCAAACGAAAGACCTGCGCGTCCGGGTAACGGTCTTTGAACTGGAAGATGTTGGCGAAGTTCGCGCCGCGCCAGCCGAAAATGCTCTGCGCGTCATCACCGACCACCATCAGGTTGCGATGCTTTTCGGCCACGAGGTCAACTATCTCGGCCTGCAAAGTGTTCGTGTCCTGATACTCGTCAACGAGGACGTGCTGGAATTGATCCTGGTAAATCGCGGCGATGTCCGGCTTCTCGACCATCAGCCGCTTCCAGTTGACCAACAGATCGTCGTAATCCATCGCGTTGCGTTCGAGCTTGCGCGATTGGTAGAGCCGATCAACGCGTTTGATCTGTTGGTCGAGCGGTTCGAAGTGCGGGTACTTCGACGCGATGATCTGTTCGAGCGGCGTGTCGGTGTTCGTGGCGAAGCTGAACATCTCGCGCAGGACTTCGCCTTTGGGAAAACGCCGCGCCTTCGTGTCAATCGCCGCTTCTTCGATGCAGGCTTCGATCAAATCCTTCGCGTCTTCGGAATCCAGGATCGAGTAGTTGTTCTCGTAGCCCAAGCTCACAGCGTGGCGGCGCAGCAAACGGTTGGCGATTGAATGAAAAGTCCCGCCCCACACGCGCCGCACGTCCGCGCCCAGCAGCGACTCGATCCGGCCAAGCATTTCACGCGCCGCGCGATTGGTGAACGTCACCAGCATAATCCGCGCAGGCGCCACACCAGCTTCGATCAAACGCGCGACGCGATAAGTTACCACACGCGTCTTGCCCGAACCCGCGCCCGCGATGACCAGGATCGGTCCTGCGCCCGCTCCCACTACCGCGCGTTGCTCTTCGTTCAGAGCCTCGCGGTAGTTGATCAGCGATTTCCGCTGCGCATCGGATTTGATGGTGAATTTCCGCATCCCGATCTTCGCGGCAGGCCCGCCCCGCGGTGAGCCTGGCCGGATTTGTGTTTTCTCTCTTGTATCTGTGTCGAGGCGATAAAGCAGAATGCTTGACCGTTTGCGCCGGGGATTATAGCAAGCCCGACCGAAAGTGGAGCCGCCTGAACCCGGATTCTGGCAATAAATTCTTCATTGGCGGATAATCCCGCCCGCGTTCCTTCTCTTTCAACATTGGAGTTTGGCTATGGCCCCATCAACACAGGAAATCACCGGACTGCTGGTCGCCTGGAGCGACGGCGACGAGTTGGCTTTAGAAAAGCTGACGCCGTTGATCTATGACGATCTTCACAAGCAGGCCAAGCGGTACATGGCGCGTGAAAATCCCGGGAACCTGCTGCAAACCACGGCGCTGATCAATGAGGCCTATCTGCGCCTGATTGATTACAAGAGCGTTCAATGGCAGAACCGCGCGCATTTTTTCGGCGTCGCGGCGCAGATCATGCGCCGCATACTGGTGGATTTGGCCCGCGCCGAAAGCAGCGCCAAACGCGGCGGGGAAGCGTTGCGTGTCTCGCTGATTGAAGCCGAAGGCGTCACCAATCCACAGAGCGTTGACCTCGTCGCGCTCAATGACGCGCTGGATGCTCTGGCTGCGCTCGATCCGCGGCGGAGCAAAGTGGTGGAACTGCGCTTCTTCGGCGGGTTGAGCGTCGCCGAGATCGCCGAGGTGCTCAAAGTCTCGGAAGGCACGGTGCGCCGGGATTGGAGCCTGGCGCAGGCGTGGCTCTTCCGCGAACTGAACAGGGAGTCTTCCGGGCATGACTCCTGAGCGTTTTCAAAAAGTCGGCGACCTTTATGATCAGGCAATGGAGTTGGAGCCTGAACGGCGAGACGCCTTTCTCCGTGAAGCTTGCGCAGACGATGAAGAGTTGCGCCGGGAAGTGGAATCGCTGCTAGCCGCTCACGAAAGCGCCGAAGGATTTATTGATCAACCTGCCGTTGAAATCGCCGCCGGATTATTCGCCAACCAAACCTCAAGCTCAATCGAAGAGAAAAAGATTGGCAATTATCAGGCGCTGGCGCTGATTGGCAAAGGAGGCATGGGCGAAGTTTATCTCGCCAATGACCTGAAGCTCAGACGGAAGATGGAAAGTCGATTCCGCCAGCACCACGGAATTGATGCTGGAATTTCATCGCCAGCTCAAATCACAGATGGCGAAACCGGCTGGCAACTTCAGCGCCGCGCGAGCGTTGCGCGAAGCGGCATTGAAGTTACAGCGCACAGCCGCTTATCGCCATCCGTTTTACTGGGCCGGCCCCGCCTGCGCGTAAAGAATACCCAACGTCAGATGCGAACCGGCGCTGGCGTTTTCCGCTTTGGCCAATTCATTCGCCTTCGCCTGATCGAGCACCATAAATCTTGCTTCAGGCGCGGGCTTGACAGGAGAGATGACTTCCTTGAAAGCTGCGGGCTGACAGCCACTTCATTGAAATCCGCGTCATAAATCCTGACTACATAACTGTCAGCGCCGCCGAGCGCGCCCCAGCGGAAAGTGGGACGGTCGCTCAGCGCCACAGTGCCGACGGGACCGAGCAGCGCGAAAGCATGCCTCTCATCAGCAGGCCCCATCAACGTGCTCGATTTCCCGATCAACTCTGCCAGCATCTGCGGCATCTCGATCCGCTCAGTCCTCAGCGTCTGCTTCACGGTCTGCTGAAAAGGCGGCGGCACGCCCGTCACGTTGTCGGCTTCGTCCAGCGTCGCCTGCCCGGCGCCGTCATTCAGCGTAATGATCATTGACGAAGGTTCTACCAGAATATTCGTTGCGATTCGGGGCGGTTCGCCTCCAGTCACTCCTGCGTCCTCCATACGCTGTGGCGTACCACGGGAATTCTGGGAGAGCGTTGACGAAGAGGGCTGGCTGGAGGATTTGAGTTGCGCCAGTTGGTTCTGAAGCTCGGTGACCGAAGCGCTCGCGGCCTGATGCTCCTGTTTGAGCTTTTCGTTCTCCTGCCTCTCGTCATCGAGCGCCGTCTGCAACTTGGAGTTCTGTGATTTCAATACGGCGGCCCAGGGCAGCAGCGCTAGGATCAATCCGAGGCTGGCGAGCCGGAAAGGAAGCCAGAAAGCAGGCGAGCGCAAGAATCCTTCGGATCTTTCCCGCCAGTTCCTCGCAAACGAGAACAGCTTTTCGCCGAGCGACGCTGGCGCAGCCAGCGCAGTTTCTCTGGCTGGATATGCGTCCATCTGCGTTGCGAATGCGCGCAGATCGTCCAATTCCTCGGCGCATTGCGCGCACAGTTCCAGATGGCTGTCAGCGATTTCACGGTCGGTTTGATCAAGGGCGCCTTCGACGTAGGCCGCCAGTTGTTCATAAGCCAGGTGAGTCAGTCCGGTCGCCGCCAGATCCGCATGCAGCGACCGAGCCACTGCCTGCGTGCGCTGCTCGTCGTCAAGTTGCCGGCGGCAGAGCTCGCACGCGGCCAGGTGATCGTCCGCGTCAAGCAATTCTGTTGGCGGGAGCGCGCGCTGGCGGTACCGCTCGATGAGTTGTGCAGAGAAATGTCCGTTCATATCAGCGTCTCACAATTTTCGTGCAGGAAGTTTTAAGCGGATTTCGCTCTGACCGTAAAAGACGAAGATTACGGCCAGATATTACCAGCCCCGAAAATTATTTTCCCGCATCAACCGCTTTCATTCTTCGCGCCAGACGTTCGCGCGCGCATTTGCGCAGATTGATAACCTGCTGCCGGGTGACGCCGAGCAGCACGGCAATACTAACATCATCGAGCGGAAGGTGTGGCCACAAACGCGCGAACTCCTCGTCGGCCATCTCCAGCGCCGCCGCAATTTGACGCAGAGTGGCAATGCCCGTGACGGGCAGCCACGCCGCCACGCCGCCGCCCTGCTCGTCTCTCAGATTGAGCAACAACGCCATCCGCTGGCGCCCTGGCAACTGGCCAATCTCTTCCCACAGCCACTTCAAGAAAAGGCGCCGGTCAACTTCGACCGCCACGTCGGCCCGCTCGTCGGCCACGCCTGCGAATTGATCAAACCCTTGATCATCGTCGTCTGGCTGTTCCGTTTGATCCTTGATGCCCCACGCTCTGGCGACAATGCCGACCAGATCGTCCAGCTCAACCGGATGATTCGTGTGGTTGAAGACTGCGACCGCAAAATCGGCCAGATCCGAAGGATTCGCCCGCCGAAAATCCCCACGCGGCAGCGCGGATTGTAGCGCCGTTCGCGGATCGTCCAGCAGTTGTTGTAACCGATCACTGCGCGTCCGCGGTTTGGCCTGCTCGCGCCACGTTGCGAATCCGCCGACCAGGTCGCCGCTTTCATTTTCCCACAGCGCCAGACACGGCTGATGAGTCAGCAAATATCTCAGCTTATTTTTCAAATTATGACGCTGCGGGTATTTGAGCCGCAGATACTCGTAGCAGGTGTGAAAAGAGACGACGGCGACGTAGCTCCGAAGATCGCCGATGGCGTTGTCTGCGGGGTTGGCCTTGCACTCCTTCAATCGGGCCAGCAGTTGAACCAGCGTTTCACTGTAAAGGTCTTCGGCATCCGGGTTATGCGAAGCGCGGCCTTGGCTGTCAAAGCGGACGCGCAGCTTGGACCTGATGACCCGTCTGATCACCGGCTCGACGTGCTCGGACACGAGCGCGGTGAGCAGTCGCTCAGAGTCCGCTTCATACGCGGTCGCGCTGTGGCGTTCAAGCGGTGATCCCGCTCATCCTCCAACTCCGCGCGCCTGACGACCTCCTCAACGCTCAGTGTCAGCCCGGATTGCTGGGCGACGCCCTGGCGCGCCAGGTGATCCTCCTGCTCCAGAGCCGCGGAGCGGATGATGTGCGGGGTGACGGTGATGACGATGTCGCGCAGGTCGCTCGTTTGCCTGGGAGCGCTGAAGAATCGCCCCAGGAACGGCAGCATGCCTAACACCGGGATGGACGGCGGCCATCAGCGCCAACCACCCGGCGCTCATCCCGCAACCAGCGACAATTGGATTCAATTCGATAAGGAAAGAGGGACGGAGAAACTCTGGCTGGTCTAGTCGGAGCGCAGCGTTCCTGAGTTGGAAGCAGTCAAACATCTGGCCAATCCCACAGAGGCTGGCGCGATCAGCAACCCCGACCAGATCATTCCCATCGCTCAATACCTGGCTCGTCACTATGCCAATAGGCCTGAAGTCGTAAGGGACGAAGAGCAAAAACAGATTACCTTCAAAGCCACAGGCGAAGTGTTGGTCGCCTTGATCAGAATCGAGCATCAATGATTGAGGGAGAACGGAAAAAATGGCCTCTTGAGAAACCCTTCACGGTCAATCCGCTGGTTCATCTCGCTGATCAGCCAATCGGTGTGACCAGTCAGGACGGCATTCAGCGCCCAGCTTCTGTGGGCTTCCTCATTGGGTATGTCATAAGGTCCGTTGGCGCCAAGCTTGACAATGTCAACCGTGACCTTAGCGTAGACATCGGCTTTCGCGTAAGGATTTGATAGTTTGGCCATCATCTGTTGGAACTTGGACTTCAACTCCGTGCGCAGCCCGGTCAGCGTCTGAAACTGCGCCCACTCGATATGGTCTGCGCTACACTCGTTGCCCTGCCCCGGATAATCCCAGGCCATTCCCCGCTCGCGCGCCAGCCGCGCCTGCAAGACAGAGATGCGAGCGTACTTCTGCGCATTCGGCGCGGAAGCGTTCTCAGCATACCCATTCGGATCCAGACCCTGGCTGTCAGCGGTGATCACCGCGCTCATCTGCATCACCTGGTATGGATTCCAGGTCGAGAGGAGAAAGTGTATCTTGGTGTAGCGATCCTTGACGCCTGTAGCGTAGGTGGCAACCTGGTAGGGTCCATATTCGCCACCGTACTCATCCGCGCGACTGCCGCCGAACATCTCATCGTTGACGTGATCGGCTCCCGGACGGTGCATAAAGCGCCCGTATCCGGCTTCCGGATCAAAGATGATCTGCGGCTCGGTCCACTCTCCCCACGGCTGCTGGGCCAGGCGCAGGACGATGCCCCGCGGGTTATCGCTGTTGTAGAGCATCAGCCAGCGGCTCAGGTAAGGATTCCAGCGGACTGAGAATTCGCCGACGCAACCAGCGCCGAACATAGGCGCCGCACGCGACTCGTCGTCACTCCAGACAGGTTGTCCGGCGCTCAGACCGGCAAAGTATTGAATGCCGCCTTTGTACTCAATCCCGCCAAGCGGCAGGCAGGCCAGGAAAACATCGCTGGCGCGATAACGGCCACTGCCCCAGATGAGCAGCGCATCGCCCTGAATCGGCAGCCTCGTGTCTCGATTGTTACGCAGTACCTGCACAGAGACATTGATGAATTTGCTGGTGGAAAGCGTATACACCACTTGGAACGTGTGACCGTCATCGTCTGAACGCGCCAAGACTGTACGCCCCATAATTGCGGCGTCAGGCTTGTTATCGCCGTCAAAGTCAATGTCATACTTATCGGTAGAGAAATAAACATACATCGTATCATTGACGCTGGCGCCATCCGGCGGGACCTCAAACCTTCCCTGTCTAATCTGTGCGCCGCCTTCAAAAACACGGGGAGCCTGCAAGTTGAAAGTGAGATCCACGCCGTCGTAGGCGCGACGGTCAGTCGTATAAGCAATGGCATCGAGGTCGTCGTTTCCATCACGAGGATCCCGATCGTTGTCGAAGGCGCCGGTGAAGGCTGTCGAGTCCCGCCATGTGTCACCAAAGAGGAAATAGGTTCGACCTTTGTGCTCGAACGAAGATCCGAGATCTGTTCCGCGCAGGCCAGAGTGAAACCGGGTGCGATTGTGCGCCAGTCGCGGAACGCCACCGCCGTTCCAGCCCTCACGATCCCACTCGCCGGTCAACTGGGCAATTTTGCGGGTCCAGGGCATGGGAGTTGGCCGTACTTCCGGCGAAATGAACCGAAAACGCAGCCAGGGATAGTGGATGTTCTGGTTTGGGTGCAGGTAGTGAACCACAGACTGGCGCCCTTCCTGAACGAGAACTTCGAAGTTTCTGTGCGGGCCTGACCCAATATTGCTTTGGATGATGCTCCCCGGCCCGGTAGCGGAGGTGGTTATGACCTGCGCCCGCCGCCAAGGCAGGCGCAAATCTGAGTTGTCGTGGAAGTCGTGAACGAGATCATTGCCTTCCAGGACTACGACTTCGAAGTTGCCAGGGTGGCTGTCCGCGCCGAAGCTGCTCTGAATGATACTGCCCGGGCCGGTGGCCGCGGTCGTTACGACCTGCCCCCGTTGCCAGGGTAAGCGCGCATCTGAGTTGTCGTGGAAGTAGTGAACGAGGTTGTTGCCTTCCGGCGCCACGGCTTCGAAGTTGCCGGGACGACTGCCCGCGTCGAAACTGCTTTGGATGATGGAGCCAGGTCCGGTAGCCGCGGTCGTCACGACCTGCCCTCGCTGCCAGGGCAAGTTCACATCGGAGTTATCGTGAAAGTAATGGACGAGATTGCTGCCTTCCAGCGCCAGGACTTCGAAATTGCCGGGACGATTGCCCGCGCCGAAACTGCTCTGGATAATGCTGCCTGGCCCGGTAGCCGATCTCGTGATGATCTGTCCGCGCCGCCAGGGCAGATGTACATCTGAGTTATCGTGGAAGTAGTGAACGAGATCGTGGCCTTCCAACACCACGACCTCGAAGTTACCAGGGCGGCTGCCCGCTCTGGAGCTGCTCTGAATAATGCTGCCCGGGCCGGTGGCGGCAGTCGTAATCACCTGCCCCCGTTGCCAGTCCGATTTCACATTCGAGTTGTCTTTGAAGTAATGGACCAGCGTGTTGCCCTCCAGCACCACGGCTTCGAAGTTGCCGGGGGAGCCAAAGGAGCTTTGAATGATACTGCCAGCGCCCAGAGTGTGGTTGATTGCCAACTCCGGAGACGCTGGTTGCATTTGCTGCGCCAGCGCGACGGGGATGATGAGCAAGGTCACGCTGAGAATGGTGATGAAACGATTGATGGTCTGCATATTTTTCTTCCTCCTTCGAAATCCGGATGAAAAACGGCGGCTCGTCGCCTGAGCGCGAACTGCCGCCCTCACTCAAGTAAGCGGATTCCGAAAGGAAAAGCGCCAAGCGCGGCGGATTTTTTTAGGAGAGCTGAGCCGTGACTCTTACACGCTAAAGCGCGGGCAGCCATGAGACGTATGGGCTTCCCATGACCCAGCCCAGGTCAAGGTTATGCTCAACCAACTTGTGCTTGATGCGCCGGTCGAACTCGAAATCGCCCTCCAGTACCATCAGTCCATTCTCGACGCGTGTCCTGGTGAACCGCGTCGATGGCAAACCCTCCCGCGTATAGAAGACGAGGACGCCGCCTTCGAATCCCCACCTGGTTTCATTTGGATATCTCGAACCATCGATGGCGCCGTCCGGTAGCAGCCGAAGGCTGACTGGATAAGCGTCAGGATTAGCTGGGAAAAGGCTGGTCCAGAATTGCCAGATCTTATTTCGCACCTCGAGGTCAAGCTCGCTCAACACGTGAGTGATCCTCGGGTCGAACAAGAATCGGCCGCGTAAGATCATCCGGCCATGTTTGGTTTCGACCTCTTCAAATCGGGTTGACGGTGCGCCGTTCGCCGCATAGAACACGAGAGTCTTGCCTTCCATTCCCCAGCGGCTCTCGTTGGGATGAGTAGCCCCGGCGATGGCGCCGTGTGGCAGCAGACGCATGCGCTCGACGAGCGGCGCTCCGTCTGCTCGGCCGAGGCGCCACACCTTGCCCGTGACTTGGAGGCTGAGCTCGCTCAGTTCGTGAGTGATGCTTCGGTCGAACGCAGAGCGTCCGCGCAGGATCATCCGGTTATTTTCCACAGCGGTCCAGACAAAGCGTGTCGACGGTGTTCCATCCTGCGCATAGAAGACCAGCGTGTCACCTTCGAGCCCCCAGCGGCTTTCGTTAGGATGGTTGTAACCGGCAATGGCGCCATTGGGCAGCAAACGTATCTCTGGCGCCAGGACCGTCCCGTCCGCGCGGCGAAATTGCCAGCTCTTGTTCGTATCAGGCGGGCCGGAGACCAACAGCGCAGAGCTGTGCCCGGCGCTGGCAAAGTCACAAAGTGTGATCGTCCCGCCACTCACGGTGGCGAATTGGAGCAAGAGCAGTGGTCCGGGCGCGTCAGAGTTTACCGGGAGCAGACGCGGCGCCTGGGTCGTGTCGACAGCAGGTAGGTGGGCCGGGTCATAGTTATCAAAGCGCGCGTCATATGCCAGCAGGAGTGGACCGCGGTAGATCGCGACTTTGCCCTCGGCGCTGCCGTCGGTGCGGCTGTCTGGCGGGGGTGGCCCGCCTATCAGTATGCGCGGACTCATATCCAGCGTTAGATCAATGGTGTCGCCCGATCGCCACACCCGATTGAGCGAAAGATAGGTCCCGGGTTTGGGGATTGGGTGTGCCTGCCCGTTCAACAGGACGCGGGTGGCGCGTGACCAACCAGGGATGCGGAGCCGCAGCGTAAACTGTTCGTTTCTGTCGGGCGTCACCACGAGGCGGATGCGGCCGCCGATCGGGTAGGATGTCGACTGCGCGAGGCGCACGTTTTGCCCCGATGGAGCGCGCGCCACAAAGGTGGATGGGCCATAGAAGTTCAGCGTCAGCCCATCCGCTGCCGTCATCACAGCCCACTCTGACACGATGCCCAAGCCGCGTGGGCCGTTGTTGGCGCAGCAACTGAGGTATGAGGCGCCCTCACGGTCCTGCCACCCGATATCGTATCGCGCCGGCACACGCTCGCCCAGGTACCAGGGCACGTCATTCATCGGCGCTGGAAGACCCATCGGGGACATGCCCTCCGTAGGCACGCCTCCCATCGGCGTGTTGTAGGTCCACCAGCAGCCATCGGGATGTTGCGCGCCAAGCACGGCATTCCAGGCGCTGAGCTCCAGTTCATCGGCGGCCAAGGAGTCGCCCGTCATGCGTAACATGTCCAGTGTCAATGCCATCCAGGCAATGGTTCCACAGGTCTCGATCGGGCGAGGATCATAAGGGTTACCAGTAGCCTCCTCCAGCGAGCTGAAGCCACCGGTGATATGCCGGCCGCGCTCTCGGATACTGCGCCAGATCTGCGTGAAGGCGCGCCGGTAGCGATCCTCGCCGGTGATGAAGTAGAGCTCAGCCACTGCCTGCACGGCGTGGAGGCTTTCCCAGCGGTGCTCGCGGCTCTGAAAGAACGCCTCGCCCTGTTGGAATCCCGCCACGTAGTTGCCCGCAGTGCCCCAGGCGCGTTCGACCACCTGAAGCATCTGGAGGTAGCGCGGCTCGCCGGTCTCCTGATAGAGGAGCGCGAAGATGTGGGCGCAGGACTGGTTTTTCTCTGGTTCGCTGGCCGCCTCGACCAGAATCCCGTCGTCGATGAAGGTGTGACAGAAGAGGTCTGCCGCGCGGCGGCAGGCCCCGAGCGCGTTGCCGTCGCCGGTTTCGCGATACCAGAGATAGAGGCCGAGCATGCAGTGGTACTGACCCCACAGGTCCCACAGCGGATTATTTCTACAGTCACGCGGAGATGTGGGGCGCGCGTCAGGCGGAGACCCTGCACGCCGGAGATCAGGTACTTGCCAGCGAACTCTCCTGACCACGACAGAAGGCCACAACTGTGGCCGGGTACATCACGGTCCCGAAACATCTCCGCCATGGCTGGATTGGCGATGGGGGCGACCATCAGCCAGTTGCGCTGGTTGGCCGCCAGGCGCTGGCCCATCACCCCGCCGAACTGAAAGATGGCGTGAACTGGCCGTTCCAACTGCGGGGTGATCGGCCGCGTAAGCGCCGACAGGGTGGTTGATGCCTGTGCCGAGAGCAGGCTGGGGGCGCCCGCCGCGGCGAGGCCTGCGAGCACGCTCTCGAGAAAGTGGCGCCTGGAAATGTATCCAACTTCACTCATATTTCCCTCCTGTCGAAAGAATCTCATTGCCGTCCCTATCTGAGTTGTGAGGCGAAAGTCGCAAAACTCTCTATGGGGTTATTGGTCACTGAAAAGACCCCATCGCCATTTGAGAAAGCGACGGGTAGAGAATTCCACCACCCAGGGCCGGTCAGGGCGATATCAGCCTTTCGATCGCCATTGAAATCCCCCGTCATTATCATTCCTTGCGAAGCCCAGCCTACGAAGGTTTCCATAGGTCCCACAGATAGATTGGTCACATAAAAGGTTCCATTGCCATTTGAGAAAGCGACGGGAAAGGTCTTCCATGATCCAGGGCCGGTCAGAGCGATATCGGTCCTGCCATCACCATTAAAGTCACCCGTCGCCACCGTGGCTCCGTCCGAAGCCCAGGTCGCGAATCCACCGGCCTGTAGATTGGTCACGTAAAAGGTTCCATCGCCATTGGAGAATGCAACGGGTAGAGTCTTCCACTCAGGACTTGAATGACGAGGAATGCGACACGATTGGAGGCGCCCCGATGACCTGTCAAAAAACACTTTCCACCGGATCAGCAGAACTGAATTCCCCCCGCAGAATCACATTGGCTTGTCTGATTATTTGCCTGTTCGTTGTTTTGGGACTGGGACGAGCAGCAGCTTCGATAACCCAATCAGCGCAGCAGCAGAGCGGCGCAAACAAGGCGGCGGATGAGGAGAAAGATGTCCGCTTATTGGAGATGGGTATGCCAATCGAGCGGGAATTGGCAGGCGGGCAGAGCCACCTTTATCAGATCACGCTCGCCGCAGGCCAGTATCTGAATGTCGTTGTCGATCAGCGCGGGGTGGATGTGGTGGTGACGCTGTTGGGGCCGGACGGCAAAAAGCTGATTGAGGTGGATAGTCCCAACGGCACACAGGGGCCGGAGCCTGTTTCGTGGATAGTCGAGACGGCAGGGATTTATCGGCTGGAAGTACGCTCGCTGGAGAAAGATGCGAAGCCGGGACGTTATGAAGCAAAGGTGGTCGAGTTGCGCGCGGCTACTGATAGAGACCGTGACCTGGCGGAAGCAGGCAAGCTTTACAGCGAGTCCGTCAGCCTGCGCGGTAAAGGGCAATATGGCCAGGCCATTCCTTTGGCCGAGCGCGCATTGACGCTGCGAGAGAAAACGCTCAGCGCGGAGCATCCTGACACGGCCACCTCGCTGAATAACCTCGCCGAGCTTTACCGCGCCAAAGGTGACTACACCCATGCCGAGCCGCTCTATCGCCGCGCGCTGACCATCCGGGAGAAGACGCTCGGCGCAGGGCATCCCACCACGGCCACTTCGCTCAATAACCTCGCCAGTCTTTACCACAAAAAAGGCGACTACGCGCAAGCCGAGCCGCTCTATCGCCGCGCGCTGACCATCCGGGAGAAGACGCTCGGCGCAGAGCATCCCACCACGGCCGCTTCGCTCAATAATCTCGCCCGTCTATACGAGGCCACGGGCGATATTTCTCAGGCTGTAGCTTTACGATCACGCGCCCAGGCCATCGAGGAGCGCAACCTCTCGGTCAATCTCGCCACTGGCTCCGAACGGCAAAAACTGGCTTATCTGGTGACGCTGGCGGGAAGTTCCAACCAATCGGTCGATTTGCACGTTCGTTCCGCTCCTGACAATTCAACCGCCCGTGATCTGGCGCTGACCGCGATTTTGCAACGCAAGGGGCGTGTGCTCGATGCGATGAACGATGGCGTAGAATCGCTGCGCCTCCGCGCTAATCCACAAGACCGCGCTTTGTTCGATCAACTGAAAGGCGAACGCGCGCGGCTTGCCCTGCTCGTGTTCGGCTGGCCGCAAAACGCTTCACCCGCAGAGTATCAGCTAGCCATCAAGCGGCTGGAAGAAAGCGTCGAAAAGCTGGAAGGGCAGATCGGCGATCGAAGCAGCAAGTTCCGCGCGCAGTCCCAGCCGGTGACGCTGGCCGCCGTTCAGGCAGCCATTCCAGCGGATGCGGCGCTGGTCGAATTCTTCGCCTATCGTCCGTTCAACCCGAAATCCACCAATCGTGATGAGCGACTCGGGCAGCCGCGTTATGTGGCGTACGTACTGCGGCGGCAGGGCGAGGCGCGGTGGGTGGAGTTGGACGAGTCGAAGGCGATTGATGAAGCGGTCGGCGAATTACGCAAGGCGCTGCATAACCCCAAAAGCGCCGATGTCAAACGCCTCGCTCGTCGTGTGGACAAGCTGGTGATGCAGCCAGTGCAGTCGCTGCTAGGTAAAGCGCACAGAGTGTTTATCTCGCCCGATGGCGCACTCAATCTTGTCCCATTCGCCGCGCTGGTCGATGAACAGAACCGCTATCTGGTCGAGCGGTACTCGTTCACCTACCTGACCAGCGGGCGTGACCTGCTGCGTTTTCGGCCTGCCGCGCAGATCGCAAAAGCGCCCGTGATCGTCGCCGATCCTGATTTCGGTGAGAAGTCGGTGGATAGCAAGGCTGCTTCCTCCGCCGGGATTCTTGATCTGACGCAAGCCTATTTCTCTCCGCTCACCGCCACGGCGCAAGAGGCGAAGGCATTGAAGGCGATCCTGCCGCAGGCCACAGTCCTGACCAAAGATCAGGCGACCGAGACTGCGCTAAAACAGGTCGCCAACCCCAGCGTCCTGCACATTGCCACGCACGGATTCTTTCTCGCGGACAAACCTGAAGATGCCGCGGAAACTGAGCGGCAGCGGAAGCTGCTGCAACAAACTGGCGATTGGTCATCGCTGGTCGGGCGATTGGAGAATCCGTTGCTGCGTTCGGGACTTGGTCTGGCTGGAGCCAACCAGCGCAAGAGCGGCGACGACGACGGCATTCTGACGGCGATGGAAGTTGCGGGTTTGAATCATCTTCCAGGCGGAAGACCAGAGGAGGCGAAAACGCGCAAACGACAGTCGCCTCAGATTCTTCGACCGCGGTCTCATCTCCTATCGAAAAATTGAATGGTGAGTTGATCGGGATAACTTTCTGGCGATTGACCGAGGCGAAGGTCGCCAAGAACCAGCCCGGATTGACGGTTCGGGGAAGCGGCGGCCGGGTCAGCCAATTGACAGCCGAACGGGTCACGGCTGACACGCCCTTCCAACCCGGACAGCGCGTCCGAATCGGCATGGAAATTCCGCGAGAAAAGAATGGCTACCTTTACGTCATTGACCGCGAAGTCTACGCCGACGGGACGATGAGCGAACCTTATCTGATCTTCCCGTCGCAAAACACGCCGCCGAATGGGAACCGCGTGTCGGCGGGCAAGATCATTTATGTCCCGGCGCAAGGCGATCCCCTGCCGCATTTCACCATTCAGCGAAGCCGGGCCGATCAGGTCAGCGAATTGCTCACGATCATCGTCAGCCCGAATCCGCTTGACGTGCGGCCCGGCCCGCCCAACAACCCCACCCAGCTTGATCCAGCGCTGGTCGCGCAGTGGGAAAAACAATGGGGCGGTCGGACTGAAAGGCGGGAGATGCGCGGCGGAGTGGGAGCGGCTTGGACTGCCAGGGAAAAAGAGGCTGGCGAAGGCAAGCGGAAACTCGTGCAGGGCGACCCGTTGCCGCAAACCGTCTACCTGGTTTCGGGCAAAGTCAGCGGTTACACCCTGGCCAACGTGCCGATCCGGCTTGCGCCATAATCTTTATTTCAGACGTTTTCTCTCAACCGAATGATCGCCGTGTGTTTGATAGTTGCGATTGGGCGATCACGCTCTCCGAACATTCCCAGATCAACCACGATCAATTCGTGGCCGCGCTTTTCGTAAAGGTCAACGACCCGCCCGCGTAATGAAAGCCGCTCGCCGTCTTGCGCAATCGCGCAATGCTGTGTCTCGCTCGCGGTGTGAATCCACGGGCCAAGCGCGATGTTTCGCATCAGAATCTCGTTGGCCTGCGCAATCCAGAAGGCCGGATGGCAGAGGTCGCGATAAATCGGCGAGGTTTCGACCATGTTGTCGAGAAACTCCGCTGCTTCGCTTCGCAAATCCAGGTTGATTTCAAGCGAGCCAAGCGACTCGCCGATTGAGAAGCTGGCGATGGTCGCCGGTCGGAGCTGATCGTCGGCTGGAAGCTCGCGGAACGGATAACGCGCCGGATCAATCGCGGGCAGGGAATTAGGCAAACTCGCAGAGCCGGCCGCGCAAACATCGCCTGATGGATTGAGCAATTCGAGTTTGAATTCAATCGGATCAACGCCAGTGACCGTCGCCTGCGCCAGAACTTTCTCGCCGTCGTAAACCGGCTTGATGAATTTCGCTGACATCGCTCCGCATTCCAGCCAATCGCGCCCGATCGCATCAACCACAGGCCGGGTCAGATAAGCATAAAGTCCGACGCCCGGCACGAGCGCGCCAGCGAAGCCGTATTTCGCCGCGCCTTCATCGCTGTGAATCCTGTTCGCGTGATCGGCGCCGTAGTTTTTGGCGATCACTTGGCTCAGCGGCAGTTCTTGCCCAAGCTCTAGCCTCATCATTTTCTCTCCCCCTCTCCCCCTCTCCCTGTCTCCCCGTCTTTCTTCTCCGGCGTGTAAAACAACGCCAACTGCCCGCCCGTATGCCAGAACATCACGTTATCGCGCTCGCTCAATCTGTCCTTGCGAATCCAATCAATCAACGCCGCCATCGCCTTTGCGGTGTAGACGGGGTCGAGCACTACGCCTTCCGTGCGCGCCAGCAACTCAATCGCTTCATCGCCCTCCGGCGAAGGAACGCCGTAACCGCCGCCGACGTACTCATCGAGCACTGTGACATCTTCTTCAAGCTCCGCGCCGAGCAGCTCGCCGATGCCGCGAATGATCTGACCGACTTCTGCGGAGATCGAAGCCGACAAATCGTCGGGGCTGACGCCGATGACCTGCGCGTCGCGCCAATCGAAAAGCTGGCAACCCGCGATGATCCCAGCCTGCGTGCCGCCCGACGAGCTTGAATGAAAGATGTAATTCAGCTTCAGGTTCATCGCCTCGACCTGCGCCTTCGCTTCTTGAACCGCCCGCACGTAACCGAGCGCGCCGAGCGGGATCGAAGCGCCGATGGGAATGACCGCGACGTTCCGGCCTTCGCCACGCAGCTTTTCAGCCATCGCTTCGACTGTCGGGGCGCGCTCTTCGCGGCGGCTGACGCGGACGATCTCTGCGCCGAACATTTCGTCAACGCTCAAGCTCGCAGGATTCAAACCTTCGGGCATTACCGCCGCCGAATTCAGAACCAGAACGCAGCGTATCCCCAGCTTCGCGCACAAGGCGGCGGTCACTCGCGCGTGGTTCGATTTCACGCCGCCGCTGGTGATCGCCACCTCCGCGCCATCGGCCACGGCCTTCGCCAGAACGTATTCGAGCTTGCGGACTTTGTTGCCGCCGAAGCCGGGGCCGGTGTAATCGTCGCGCTTGATGAAGAGGCGCGGGGCTTTGGCGCCCAGCGCCAGTCGCAATCGCGGCAATTCTTCAATCGGCGTCGGGTAATGACCGCAGCTCAAACGCGGGATGGCGTCGTAACGATCTCTCGCTGATTGAATGTTTCGTTTTTCCATACCGTCAGCCAGTGACTTTGTTACGTAGAACTCCGATGCCGTCTATCTCAATTTCGACTACGTCGCCTGGCTTCATCGCGCTGGTCGCGCCCGGCGTGCCGGTGTAGATCACGTCGCCGCGTTCGAGCGTCACGTACTGGCTGGTGAAGCTGACAATCGCCGCTGCGTCGAAAAGCAGATCGCTGAGCAGTTGCGATTGTTTCACCTGGCCGTTGACGCGCGTTTGCAGACGCGATTTCTTGTAATCCAAACCGGTCACAATCGCCGGGCCGAGCGGCCCGAAAGTATCAGCTCCTTTGGCGCGCCACCATTGCAGGTCGCCGCGCTGCCAATCGCGCTCGCTCACGTCGTTGCCGCAGGTGTAGCCGAAGATATAATCGTCGGCCTTCTCCGCCGACACCCGCTGCGCCCGCTTCCCGATGACGATCACGAACTCGCCTTCGTAATGAACGTTCTTCGCTCCGGGCGGGATCACGATCTCGCCGTCGGGATTTTGCAGCGAGGTCAGTGGCTTGAAGAACAGTTCGGGTTTTTCCGGCGCAGGCCGGTCGCCCAGGTGGCTCTTGAAATTCAACCCCACGGCCAGCACCTTCGTCGGCTCGCAAGGCCAGAGCAGCTTCACCGCGGTGAGCTTCACTTTCACGCCCGTCTCGGCTCTGGCGCCGAACAGGTCGCCGCGAATCTCTTTGATCGAATCGCCGTCGAGGATGCCATAAGCGACTTTGCCGCGATTTTCATAGCGAACGTATTTGACAACTTTGTTGCCAGCGGTCTGCGGCAGCTCAATGCTGGTCGCAGCTAGGCCGGCGCAAAAAGCTCTTCTAGAAATTTCCATGTGTTCTCCTGTGAAAGAGTAGCGCAACCTGCCGAGGTTGCGCGGTTCCCGGCAAGGGCGAGTAGGGAAGCAGCGCAACCTCGGCAGGTTGCTCTACTCTCGCCACCGATTTTCGTGGTTTCAGAGTGTCAGCGCTCCTTAACCAATCCGCGCGCTCTGTCCGCCATCCACCGGCAACACCACGCCGGTGATGAACTGCGCTTCATCCGACGCCAGGAAGAGCGCCGCATAAGCGACATCCCACGCCGTGCCCATCTGGCCACGCAACGGGACCTGCGCGTCGCGCTCGCGGATCAAATCCTCTTTCGCCATCCGGCGCGCTTTCGCCAGGCCTTCGATGGCCATCGGCGTGTTGATCAATCCCGGCATGATCGCGTTCACGCGGATGCCGTATTTCGCGTTGCCCATCGCCATCGCCTGCGTCAGCGCGTTGACGCCGGCTTTGGAAATCTTGTAGGCCGTCAGACCGATCGAGCAGACGGCGGCGATGGATGAAATATTGATGATGCAGCCCTGCTGTTGCCGGCGCATCACCGGCAACACTTGCTGGCAGGACAGAAACATCCCTTTCAAGTTTACGTCCAGAATCCGATCCCAGGCTTCTTCGCTGAGGTTGACTACGCCAGCGTCGCCAGCGCCGATGCCGACGTTGTTGTGGAGGATGTCAATGCGGCCGTAGGCGTCGAGCGTCGCCTGCGTGAACGCCTGGCAATCTGTCGCTCGCGTGATGTCGGCTGCGCAAACGAAGCACACGCCGCCTTCGGCTTCGATCATCGCCTGCGTTTCGCGCGCCAACTCCACGTGGCGATCAACCAGCGCGACGCGAGCGCCTTCGCGCGCAAAGAGGATGGCCGTCGCGCGGCCATTGCCGATGGTGTCTCCGGGCGTTTGTCCCGCACCAACAACGATAGCGACTTTGTTCTGAAGTCTCATATGTTTCACTGCGCCAGGCCGATTCGTTGCAGCAGATCGTTGAATCGCGCGTCCGAGCGCAGTTTGTCGAAACGCGGATCCACCCGGAGCCAAACCAGTCGCTCAGCGCGTTCGTCAAACGCCCGGTTCAGCAATTCAATCGCGCGATCTTTCTCTCCCAGCCCGGCGTGAATCAACGCCAAGTGGAAAGGCGAAGCGCGCCGCTCGGCGGCCAACTGCCGCAATTCTTCGATCAATTGCTGCGCCTCTTTGCGTTTGCCTGCGGCGGCGTAAGCGTGACCGAGTTCGGATTTCACCAGCGTGCTGCCGCGCGAGAGCGAGAGCGCACGCTGGAATTCCGCGATGGCTTCGTTGTATTTGCGCTGGTCTTCATAAGCCAGCGCCAGATAACGCCGCGCGGGGAAGAAGTTCGGGTCGAGCTTGATTATCTGCCGCGCCTGCTCGATGGCCTGATTGTGATTGCGGGCCAGGTAGTTGATCCAGCCCAGGTGCGAACTGACGATCAGCGAAAACCGATCGAGTTCCTGCGCGCGTTTCGCTTCGGCCAGAGCTTCATCCATGCGTCCCATTACCGCCAGCAAACTTGAATACCACTGATGAGCCGCGCCGTAATTCGGCTTTAGTTCGATAGCGCGTTTGAATTCGCGTTCGGAGTCGAACCAGTTCCACTCCCACAGATAATGGATGAACGCCAGCGCCGCGTGGGCTTCGGCCAGGTTTTGATCCAGCTCCAGCGCCTTCTCCGCCGCCTCTTTCGCTTTCGGGAAAGCCTCTTTGCCAGGCGCCACGCTGTAATTGACCAGCATGTTGTAGCAATCGGCCAATCCCGCGTAAGCCGGAGCGTATGTCGGATCGAGCTGCGTCGCCTGCTCGAAGTATCTGAGGCCTTCCTGAATGCCCTCGGCGGTGCGTTTGTTCCACGCGTTGCGGCCTTTCAGATAAAGCTGATGCGCGTCCATCCGGCGTTTCTCTTCGCCGCTCAATTTCAACCGCAGTTTATCGGAGACTTCTCTGGCGATCTCCTGCTGGATGAGCAGCAGGTCGGCGATCTTGCGGTTGTATTGCTCCCCCCAGAGATGGCGGTTGTCGTGCGCGTCAACCAGCGCGACGCTGACTTGCAGGTCGCCGCCGCGTTGCAGGATACGGCCTGTCAGGACCGCATGAACGTCCAGAGCTCTCGCTACTTCCTTCGGATCAACTTCTCGTTCGCGATAACGCAGCACGGCGCCGCGCAATTTGACGTTGAGATTCGTCAGTTGCGAGAGGTTGTTGATGATGCTGTCGGTGATGGCGTCGCTCAACAACTGCGCATCCACACCGGCGTTTGGGTCGGTGTTTTGAATGACGAACGGCAGCACGGCAATGGAATTAATTTCGTGATTGTCGCTCGTGAAGAAGTAGATCACGGCGGCGATTGTCAGCAGCAGCGCAGCCAGCGCGGCCAGAAATCTGCGTTTGTGCCGTTTGATTTCTTTGACCAGGTATTCTTCGCTCGAAGACGAACGGGCGACAATGGGTTCGGTTGACGGAGTGTTCCCGGCCATTCCGCCTGTGGTCCCCGCCGGCAAGACCGAGGTGTCGTAACTGAAGGGAGCTTTCGCTCCGCTGTCCGCCGAGGAATTGATGGAATAGGTCAGCGTGGCGGTGACTTCCAGTTCGCGTTTGAGGCTCTTCAAATCCAACAGCAGGTCTTTGATCGTCTGGTAACGCTCTTCGCGGTCTTTGCGCAGAGCTTTGTTGACGATGCGCTGCAATTCGACGGGCGCGCCCTGGGCGAATGAAGAGAGCGGCCGCGGCTCGCGATCCAGAACTTGAGTCATCACGTCGATCGCCGTCGGGCCGTTGAACGGCGCCACGCCCGCGATCATTTCATAAAGCAGAACGCCGAGGCTGAAGATGTCCGTGCGCGCGTCCACCCGCAGGCCGCGAGCCTGTTCCGGCGACATGTAACTCGCGGTGCCCATCACCGTGCCCGGATCAGTGTCGAGTTTGGCGAGCGCCGGCGCATCGAGATCAGCGGCGGGCGGATTACGCTCGGTCAGTTTGGCCAATCCGAAATCCAGGACTTTGACGATACCGTCGCGCCGCAGCATCACGTTTTCGGGTTTGATGTCGCGGTGGATGATCCCGGCTTCGTGCGCGGCGACGAGCGCCGACGCGATCTGGGCGCCGATCTCGATGGCGGCGAGCGGAGACAACTTTCCGTCGCCGACGATCTGCCGGAGCGTGCGTCCGTCAATGAATTCCGTGGCGATGAAATGCCGGGAGCTGGATTCGCCGATTTCGTGGATGGTGATGATGTTCGGATGGTTGAGCGCGCTGGCGGCTTTGGCTTCCTGTTCGAACCGGCTCAGGCGATGGCCATCTTTCGTGAATTCGACGGTGAGCAGCTTGATCGCAATTTTTCGTTCGAGCCGCGTGTCGCGAGCCAGATAGACTTCACCCATTCCGCCGGAACCGAGCGGAGAAATGATTTCATAGCGATCAAACCGTGTTCCGGCGGGAATGGCCATGACAAAAGTTACGGCCCGATGTACCGCAGACTGTCTAGTCTGCGGTCGTCTCGGTCATCAGAACATCCATAAACAACTTGAGCTTCGGCGAGAGACGCTCGCTTGTCCATCAATCGGCTAGTAAAGAAAGCCCTCCGCGGACTGGACAGTCTGCGGTACCTTCAATCGGCTAGTAAAGAAAGCCCTCCGCAGACTGGACAGTCTGCGGTACATTCAATCGGCTAGTAAAGAAAGCTCTCCGCAGACTGGACAGTCTGCGGTACATTCAATCGGCTAGTAAAGAAAGCTCTCCGCAGACTGGACAGTCTGCGGTACATTCAATCGGCTAGTAAAGAAAGCCCTCCGCAGACTGGACAGTCTGCGGTACATTCAATCGGCTAGTAAAGAAAGCCCTCCGCAGACTGGACAGTC
>Ga0187892_10000973_pt1 | contig 70290 bp, 69 predicted proteins | sample MA1701073metaG_FD_139345 | JGI IMG/M metagenome (GOLD analysis project Ga0187892, IMG submission 139345) | Bio-ooze microbial communities from a basaltic lava cave in the Kipuka Kanohina Cave System on the Island of Hawaii, USA - MA170107-3 metaG ...
CAGCTGAACAGCATCTTGTTTGAATTCACGGCTGAAATGACGATACTTTTCCCCCATAGACACGCCTCCTGTGCAATAATACAAACTTTCAGGCGTGTCCATCAATTCGAGGAAGGGTCACCTACCAATGCTTAAGAGCCAAATGCCTTGAAGTTATTAGTTACTGGAAGAAAGAGCGTATAACGCTCGGCATCACCCGCCGCGCACTAAACGCCGACAGCAGCAAGTTCTCGATAAGAAGAATGCTGATTCGCGGTCGGGTGCATGCCGTTGTTAGGCGCGTTGGAGTATGTAGAAGACATAGCCGTAGCTCTCCTCCGAACGTTCGAAGACTTCGATCTCCTTAATGGTCTCGACTGCAAAGTCGCGGACGGAAGAGTCTGGATGATCGACAAGCGCTTTGGCGCGCGGCTTAAGGACGTCATAGTAGCCCTCCACCCAGGCCTCTTTGGGAAGCGTATAGGTGCCGAGTACCTTGTATCCCGCGCTTTTGCATACTGCGATGTTCTCGTGAAGAGATTGCATTTCCGGATAGCCGGACGAGAAGAACTCCCTTACCGGCTCGGGAGCCTGCTCGCATAACCACGACAGCTCGCTTACGACAGCGAAGCTTCGCGGCCTTATTGCAGATGCCCAAGTCGTCAGCGCGTTGGAAAAGCCGATGTTGTATGCGGCCCCTTCCGACCAGAGGAGGCCGATGTCGCGAGAGATGCCCGGAATATCCTTCATGTCCATGCAGTGCAGCCGTACGAGATGGTCGATTCCTGCTTCCTTGGCCCGCCGCGCCAGCTCGTTCAAGAACGGCTCATACGAGTCAACCGCGTGAACTGGCGTGCCGAGCTGCTTCGCGAGCGCCATGGTCTGACGACCAGCGCCGCAACCTGCGTCAACGATGACATCAAACACCTGTTTCGGGAGAAGGCCCAGGACATGCAGGGTATGGACATTGTCCCCTGGGCCAAGCTTTTCCATACCACCGAAGAGAAGGTCAATTGGGTTATAAGTATTCATGAGTCCTTCATTGTTTGTCACCTAACTATAATTAGACAGGACCGCTTAATATACTAAACACTTCAATCTATTCCGGATCTACATAGTACTCATGTATCCCGATAGTCTACATCAGCCTATCCCTGGCGAATTACTTATTCCAGGTTGAAATCTGCAGAATTATAACATATCCAGATATTGGAGACTTCAGGAAGAACGTTCACAAGTTATCTGACGGAGAATGGCCTGATTTGCCTCGTATCCCAGTCAGTCTAGTACGTATGAATGGTTAGATTGGGTATTATGAAGATCGCTACGGAGTGACAGGGCCAGCTAGATCGACCACTACGCGCGCCAGGCCAGAAACAACGCGTGCCGTGCGTTCATAATCCACCTTGTCGGGCGTATCATTCCGTGTGTGGTAAGGATCATAGCGAAATAGTGCCGTATCGGTAATCATAATCCCAGGGAAGCCTTCCCTCCAAAAAGACCACTGGTCTGACCAGCCGATTCCGGTCATCCATCCCGGCGCGGCCACGCCTTCCGACGGAAAGGATGTATGCTGCCGAAAAGAGGCGATACTTCGATAAACCAAGTTACGTGAGGAGATATTTCCCACGAATCCAATAAAGTTTGCCGTATTCGGATAGAAAAAACTTAACGGAAAAGGATAATGCTGACTTCCCGCTTCGTCTGAATAATAGCCGATCGTTTCAATCGAGATCATTGCCACGATGTTTTCACCCCGTTCCCGTGAGCGACTCGCATAGGAACGACTTCCCATATCTTTCGTTAGGAAAAAAGGAGGCTCCTCGTTTGCAAAGGCCACAAAGCGAACGGTTCGCGAAAACCTTTGTTGCGAAAGCATACGCGCGATTTCAAGCACAGCCGCAGCCCCCGTGGCATTATCGTTGGCCCCGGGGGATCCAACAACCGAATCATAGTGAGCGCCCACGAGCACAATTTCAGCGGGACGAGAGACTCCGGCAATTTCCACTTCAAGATTTTTCATCTTCTTCATCTGAACGGAATATTCCTGGATTCCCACGGAATAGCCTATTTTCCGAAAGACTGTTTCAATGTAGTCGGCGGCTATCCCAAGAGCTTCCAGGTGCCAGAAATTTCGCTCTCCGATCTCACCCGCAAGTTTCTTTACGTGTGTCTGCAGATAATTTCGCACTTCGTTCTCTTCTTCCGTGAGAGGAAGAAACGAACCTGAATAGGATTGGCCAGGCATTCTGATCATATAGACTACTCCACAAACTGTAATGACCAGCAGAACTCCCCACGTCAGCAGGATCCGAATCCAGTCTTTATACCCTTGCGGGACAAATCTCATTCCCTATTCTCATGGCTAGGCGTTATTTCCGCGCCGGGCTTCCAAAACTAGGGACTGATTTTACTCTTTTCTATGGGGATTGTATAGGGAAGGAGTATTGCTTTCACGTGTAATCTCGTATATTGCAGAAGGTTTTTGTGTTGCCAGTTACAGGAAGAAGTTCACACCCTTGCTGCTATTGGCTGGTAACGTGCTTATATCTCGATGCCGGCCAGCTTGATGGTATAGAGGTGATGATACAGACCTTTTCTTTCCAGAAGCTCGGTGTGAGTCCCTTGCTCCACAATCTTTCCCTTGTCCAGGACCAGAATCAGGTCTGCGCTTTGAATGGTGGTCAGACGGTGGGCAATCACAAAGGTGGTTCTCCCCTTCATCAACCGTTCCAGAGCCTCCTGGATGAGTTTTTCAGATTCGTTGTCAAGGGAAGAGGTGGCTTCATCCAGGATCAGAATTTTAGGGTCTTTGAGGATGGCACGGGCAATGGCGATCCGCTGGCGCTGACCTCCAGAGAGATTAATCCCTTTCTCACCCACAATCGTGTCATAGCCTTTTGGAAAGGACATAATAAAATCATGGGCGTTGGCCGACCGAGCCGCCGAGGTGAGCTCATCCTGGGTCGCAGCCAGCTTGCCATATAGAATATTTTCACGGATGGTTCCTCCGAACAGAATCGTCTCTTGGGGAACAAGGCCAATCTGCTTGTAGAGACCTTCGGCCTGAACCTTGCGGATGTCCCGTCCATCGATCTCAATCCATCCTGAAACAGGATCGTAAAAACGGTGCAGGAGATTCACCAGGGTGGTCTTACCCGCCCCGCTGGGTCCCACTAGGGCCACGGTTTGTCCGGGCTTCACTTGGAAGGAGACATTTTTTAAGACCTGCATCTCATCATTATATTGAAAACTCACTTCATGGAAGGCCACATGCCCTGTGATCACGGGCATCGCCTCCGCCTCTGGAAGCTGTGTAATCTGGGGAGGAGTATCCAGAATCTCAAAGACTCGCTCGGTCGCTCCTTGAACTTCCTTGATCTGAGAAAACAGTCGGGCAAAAGCAGAGAACGGTCCCATGAGAATTCCGGCATAAAGCACGAAGGCCACCAGATCCCCTGGTGTCATGGTTCCATGGATCACCTGCTGTCCTCCATACCAAAGCACGCCAGCGGCTCCCATCAAGGTGAGCACGGTGATCACGGGGATAAAGTAGGCCATCACTTTGGCCTTCTCCAGGGCCACCTGGGTCGTTCTCCTCACCTGCCGTGTAAACCGGGCCGACTCATATCGCTCCCGAACAAAGGATTTAATAATGCGTATCCCGGAGATCACCTCCTCCATAATAGTAGAGATATCCGCAATTTCATCCTGCACATGAGTGGAGAGCCGCTTTAATCGCCGACCAAAAACCTTGGCCGTCAGGACAACAAAAGGCACCACTCCCAAGACTAAGAAGCAGAGCCTCCAATTCATATAGAAAAGGATCGAAAGACCGCCCAATAGGGTCACCATCTGCTTGGCAAGGTCTACGGGAACGTTGGTGGCCACATTCTGGATGACCCCTACATCATTACTCATCCTCGAGAGGATCTCGCCTGTCCGACGCTTGGCAAAGAAGTCCAAAGAGAGTCCTGCCAGATGTTCAAACAGGCGAATCCGAAAGTCCATCACTACCTTCTGGCCCACATAGGCCATTAAAAGACTATGTCCAACAGTGAGAACTCCCATGGCCAGAAAAAGTAAAAGCAGGATCCCCATTTGAGAGGCAAGGGCCGTGTTGCTATGCTCCACCATAACCGCATTCACCACGTGGCGAATCACCCACAGGATCGTAAGGTTCACCCCAGAGACCGCCATCAGAAAAAAAGCCGCCAGGGCCATATACCTGAGATAGGGCCTGAGATAGACGTAAAGTCTTTTAAGTGTATTCATTAGGCTATCTTGTTATTTCATCGACACGTGGGATTTATAGTGACTGGTGGTCAGCTCTCATGGCAATTCTGGTATCCAGCCACCAGTTTATGAGCGAGTTGCTCTGGGGTATCTTTACACCTTAGTCATTGAGGGAACAACCCTGGGATGCAGACCACTAACCACATTCTTTCCAGTAGTCCTTAATTTGAACCTTGAGCTTACCTCCCTCCAGCTTACATTGAAATTTTTCATTAATATACTCACCCGCCCATTCAGCACCTTCAGCCTTTCCATCTTTGGAACCCGTACACACCTCACACATCTTACTGACGGACGATCCATAACAGCCAGACAAGACTCCAATTAAAAAAACCACCATCAGAACACCTACGGTCTTCCTGCGCATCGTCTAACCCTCCTTTCCGAGCTTGCTAAGCGCCGCGGCCAGCGGCGATAAGTCTTTCTTCACCCATCTTAAAAACCGCATGGCAAGACTCGATGGTTTTTTTAGGTTTTTGTGGGTGGATAGTATAGATACAGGAAATTGCCTGAAAAGTCAAATCGTTGCTATGATCCATTTATTGATCTAGCGAGATCACAGCATGATAAAGCCCCTTGACCACCTCGGCCATCCGTCGGTAGTCCAGTGTCTCAAGGGTATCGGAAGGCCTGTGATAGTTAGGATTGCGGTAAAATGCGGTATCCGTAATCATCAACGCAGGATATCCTTTTCTCCAGAACGAAGCATGGTCCGAGAGGGACACGCCACGGATGAAGCCTAGACCTGCCAGGGACTCTACTGGGACAGAGGAGTTTTCCCTCAGCGCCGCCTTGACTTTTCGAACCAGATTAAAGAATCTAAGATGGCCGACGACTCCAATAAAGTCCCCCCTGTCGGGATAGAAATACCGCAGACCCAAAGGGTATCGCTGCGACAGGGCTTGATCGTTATAATAACCAATCATCTCCAAACTGAACATGGCCACGATTTTCTCCCCATGTTCTCTTGCCCATCGAGCATAGACTCGACTTCCCGCCAGACCGTTTTCTTCATTGGAGAACGCTACAAATTTCAGAGTCCTGTCAGTGGGATGACCCGAAAAAAGCCGGGACAGCTCCAGCATCCCGGCCACCCCGCTGGCATTGTCATCCGCCCCTGGGCTTCCTGGCACAGTATCATAATGTGCCCCAACCAAGATCACTTCCCCAGGAAGACGCTGGCCAGGCTGGGTTGCAATAATATTCCGAAACTTTTTCCCACTCAACAAATAAGCCTGTGACTCGATGGAATAATTGTATTTTTTAAATATTCTTTCAATATATTCGCCCGCGGCCTGGAGATTCTCAATACTGTCCATATCTCTTTCACCAATCTCGGTGGACAGTACTCGTGTATGCTCTTCAAGGTTCTTTTCTAAAAATTCCATCTGAGCGGCCTCTAAATAGGAAAACACCCGATATTTTATCACGAAGGTAAACCGGATGCGAAGAAAAAGTGAGATACACAGTCACAGGGTGTGTTCACACTTGAAGTAAAAAGCACGGACGGTTATGATGATGATCATGCCGAATACGGTGGTGATCTTCACTGATCTGGACGGTACACTACTGGACCCTTTTTCTTACTCTTGGGAAGCAGCACAGCCTGCATTAACGCTTATCAAGAAAAAGGCTGTTCCTTTAGTGATCTGTTCCAGCAAAACCAGGGCGGAGATCGAAACGATCAGAAACTCATTGGATAATCATGATCCCCTTATCTGTGAAAATGGAGGTGGGATCTTTATCCCCAAAACCTATTTTGATTTTTCGTTCACCTTCCATAAGGAGACTGCCTATTATGAGATCATTGAGTTAGGTACTCCCTATGCTCAATTGAGAAAGGTCCTTTGCACAGTTGCCCAACAGACAGGAATTGAGCTAAAGGGATTTGGGGACTTCTCGGTTGATGAGATCACGGCCCAAACAGGCTTGCCTATTGAAGCAGCTCAGCTTGCCAAGCAGCGGGAATATGATGAGCCATTTGTCCTAATAGGAAGCGAGGACCAAGGAAAGCGGGTTTTGCAGCTCATTACACAATGGGGATTACACTGGACCAAAGGGAGCCGGTATTATCATCTCACCGGGTCCAATGATAAAGGAAAGGCGGTCAAGCTTCTCGTCAATCTTTTTAAGCAAAAACATGGGAAGGTCATCACCATTGGCTTGGGGGACAGCCTCAACGACCTTCCTATGCTCCAGGTTGTTGATTATCCCATCCTGGTGCAGAAACCAGGGGGTCAATACGAAGAGTCTGTCCGGTTGTCGGGTCTTCTCAAAGTCCAGGGGGTTGGGCCTGAAGGGTGGAGGACAGCAGTCCTTAAATTACTGGCCTCGGTTGGAAACTAAAGATGTGAAAAGTCCTCTTCCTTGGGTGCTTGTTCCTTTTTAATGCGTCCTTCAATGAAGTCCTTTGCTGCATCCTTGGCCCCCAGGCCAAAGGCAATGGCCAGCGCAAACACCACACCGCCAAACGCAATCGAAAATGCAGCCACGATAACAGCCGTCGCAATCCCCATCTGTTCGAAGGCCATAGCCAGAGCAAAGAGAATCACGGCCAGGCGTACGCCCCGGGCTAAGAATCTTGCCTGAGTAATTTGGGCATTAACCGCCGCAATAAGTGTAGCCCGGCCGAAAAAATTGCCCAGCAGAAATCCCACAATGAGAATGACAAAGGCCACTATCAGATGAGGTAAGTAGGAAATAGCCAGGGCCACAAACTCGTCCACAGGTTTTAGGTTAAGGGCGCCCAATCCCAGGATGAGAAAAATCAGAGTAATAGCCCAGTAAGCCATCCGGCTCACCAAGTGAGAAGGGGCCTCGTTCATTCCCCCCTTTGCCAGCGCCTGGGAGAAACCTGTCCGGCCACAAAGCTGATCAAATTTCATCGTCTTGAGAAGACGAAACACCAGTATCTTGAGAACCCAGGCCACCAAGATACCCAAGGTAAGAATGACCAGCATGGCCAGCAGGTGAGGCAGAAAGGCACTGACCTGTTTGAGAAACTCCTTAAGTGGGGTTATAAAAGCAGTCTGCCAGAGATCTTTCATGACACTCCTCCTTGTGTAGACGAATGATCCCACTGCTGGATCAAATAAGGCTTCTGATGTTCAAACACCTTACATAACTCCTCAATCTTCGTTTCTACCGCTCCATGACTCAATTCCTGGGTCTCGAGGACAAACGAAGCTACCCTTCCGAGATAAAGGGGTGTGAATGACCTTAGAAGATGCTCCCAGGTCATGGCCTTTCGGTGGGCGGCTATGGCTAAACCATAGATGACCCGTACCCAAAGATCATCCGCAAACTTTACAGCCGGAGTCACAGGGCACATCGACTTGAGCTCTGCCAGAACCTCTTGAGGCAGCACTCCTTCCCAAAGCGGAAGGAACTCCTTTAACCCCAATTCAAAGGCCTTGAGCATACGATCTATACCGACCGGAACAGGTTCCAACCCAACTTCATACTGAAACCCAAATATAGAGACAGGTTCTGAGGCTACGATGGTTTTCCATAAGCGCTCGTTCTCTTCCATTAAGGAAAAGACGGAGCCCACCACCTGTGCCAGCATGGCAGAAAGATCTGCACCGGGGTCCTTTGGATCATGAATCTTGGCTCCGAGATAAGCCTGACATACTTTAGCATCTCTAGCGATGGCTGTGGTCGTCATCCAGATATCGATCCCAAATCGGGCAACATCAGTCCCCCAGACATCTTTGGTCAGAAAATAATTGGCCAGGTCACCCGCGAACCCAAACTCCCCTCCAATAGGCTGCCGGAGGCGCTTCCCATACAGGGCACGGGTTAAGGGATAGACGATATGGTTCGTGATAGTCCCATCATATTTGTGCCGATGATAGTACGGAGTGACATAATCGTACTTTTCTTTAAGAATGGGCCTCAGTAACAGTTCTATCCATTCAGGAGTAATGCTCCGCAGATCTGCGTCCACCACGGCACAGGCTTTCACTTGCAGCATTTGGGCAATTTCGAAAATAAGCTTAAAGGCACTGCCCTTTCCCGGGATTCCATGATAAGGCGTCGAAATCTTGTTAAGGGGATTCACGCGATGGGGAATAAAAATACTCTGCAAATCCACACCGGCATCGGCCAGAGCCTGAGGGGTCCCATCCAGAGATCCTCCATCAGAATTGACGAGTACTGACTTGGCTTCTGGAAAATACTTGGCCAGCCCGGCGCTGACGGCCCGCACGACATGACCAATGGTCTTGGCATTATTGTAACTGGGAATCCCCACCAAAATATCGCAAGGCCCAATTTGTTGGAGCTGGTTTTGAAGTTCGGCCCTCAGCAAGAGCAGATCACTCCGCGTTATCCACGTCAACCGCATCTTCCAGCATCTGGAAGAAATTAGGAATTGCCGAGATCACACGGTTCCAGTTCGTGATCTGCGGAATGCCCAACGGGTCCTGCAAGAATTCTTCAACCGCCATTTTGATCCCCCGGGTAAAGGCCTCCACTGCAATTCTCTCTTCGTGGCGATCAAAGATCAGTCCATTAATGATAGCATCGTCTTCATATTTTTTTATTGCATCCTGGGCAGCTTGAAGGTAGACCGTCCGCAGGGTATTGAAGAACGGTGTATCAAAGACAAGCCCCTCTGTCGCCAGGTTTCGCAACAGGGACTTAGTAATGTCAATGGACATCTTCATCAATCCCTTTTGTGGATCATCCGGGGACAAAGATTGATGTTTGTGCTCATAGTTCTCACAGAGATCCACTTGACAGACACGCTTTACTGAAGTGTTTCTGTAAATCTCAGCCAGTACCCCAATCTCAAGACCCCAATCCCCCGGGATTCTGTTGACACCGGCCAAATCCGCAATCATTGAGAACTCTCCTGCTAAAGGATAGCGGAAACTGTCCAAGTAGACAAGGAAAGGATGGTATCCCAGCATCGTTTGAAGGGTCCGGATAAGGGGGGTCAGAAAAAGCCGAGTGACCCTGCCATGGAGCCTATCTGTGATACGCGGATAATAGCCCTTACAAAACTCATATCCCATATTGGGGTTTACCACCGGATAGCAAAGTCTAGCTAGAAACTCACGACTGTAGGTCAGAATGTCACAGTCATGCAGGACAATGACCTTGCTGCGACGTCTCGCTAAGATATAGCCATAAGCCAACCAGGCAGCACGACCTTTTCCTTCGGCACCGATGTCCAACTCATTCTGAGTCAGGAGAGGTAAAAGCTTTTGAATACGGTCTCCTTCGATCCACAGGATCTTAAGCTCACAGTAAAGGTCTTTAAAGAAGCGGCGGGCATGGTTAAACTCTTCCTGATTGGCTCGACCTAAAGCCACCACGATCTCATTCAGATACTTTACGGATTGAAGCTCTTTAAGAATACTGGGCAGAGCCGGCCCAAGTAACTCGGTATACAGGCAAGGTAAAACCAGGGCAATGGGCATTTGGTAAGCAAAGGCCTCCAACTCGGTTTCGAGACGTTTCAGATCGACACTGCCCAATCGGTGCAGAGTCGCAATCACACCGGTTTGATGGAAATCTGCCACGGTATACCCCCTCTCTTACCTTGATTCAGCCGACTGCTTCAATACTACGCTTAAAATTATAATGTATTTAAACAGATCCGGCAATACCATAGACATAACAGTCAGTATCGCGATCTCTTGATTCCTAAGAATTTCTTTGGCCATGTTCTTTCGTTGAGAGTTGCGCTAAAAGCCATTTAAGGAACTTGTCCACTTCAAGTTGATCAGAAAAGTAGAAGTGGGCGGCATTTTTCTTTTTGTGAGAACCCACGGCAATACCAATACCTTTACTCCGAATACTACGAAATGCATCCTGGTCTGTTTCGTCGTCACCGATATACAAGGGCCATCGTCTTTGAAATTCAGGCCGCTTTAAAATCCAAGTCACGGCCCTCCCCTTATCCCACTCCACAGGAGGTAGAATCTCCCAAACTGACTTGCCGGAACGTATTTGGATAAGATCCATGATGGGCTTCAAACCTCTATAAAGCACTCGAGAAGCATTTCGTTCTGAAACTGTATCAGCTTGACGGTAATGCACACTTAAAGTATAACCTTTATCCTCTAAAAATATTCCTGATATCGAATCCAATTCGGCCTGTAACTGACATGCGACTTTCTTGAGAAACCGACGCCAATGGAAGGCATCCTCCATCTGATACCGAAACCCAGGTCCCTTGATCTCCAGTCCGTGGTTACCCACATAGGTCATACCTCTGAGACGAATTCGGGACCTGAGATCCATCAGGGATCGGCCACTGACAAACACCACAGGTACCCATTTAGACAGTGACCTAAGAAGAAAACGTGTTGAATCAGAAAGCCATGCCAGCTCAGGCCGGGGGGCAATCGGTACCAACGTGCCGTCATAATCTAAGAAAAGTGCAACTGGCCTTTTCAATTTTCTCCGTAGGAGGGTCAACCCTGAGCGAGAGAAAAAGGGACGCATGGTTACCTCATGACCTGGGTGATAGCCTTCAGATTGGACATCATCCATTGATAGATATCATATTTTTGAATATAGGCCCTCATTCGGCACATACGGATCTGTTGTTCCTCTTTAGGCATCTGGATCGCTTTGTAGATCGTCTGGGCCACACCTCCAACATCATAAGGGTTAATCGGTAAAGCCCCATCTAGTTCCTCTAGTGATCCGGCCAGTTCGCTCAGCAATAGGACACCCATTTCATCCTGCCGAGAGGCCACATACTCTTTCGATACTAGATTCATCCCATCATAGACCGAGCTGACCAGGCAAAAATGGGCCAACTGATAGTAGACAGCCAAGGAGTCATGGCTGAATTGTCCTTCAAGGTATTCTATAGGCTTCCACCCAGACTTTTCGAATTTTGCATTGATCTCCCGAACGGTTGCACGTAAGATATTCCGGTAGCTGCGGTATGGCTCGCTCTCTGCCCGGGTCGGTGATGCAATCTGGATAAAAAGAAAACGGCCATGAAACTCCGGATAACAGGATAGGAACTCTTCCAAAGCCCATAGGCGTTTTAGGAATCCTTTCGTATAGTCCAGGCGATCTACACCAAGTCCCACAACTGTTTCTGGACCAATTTTAAAACGTTTTTGTAAGTTGGCCAGCCTGTCAACCGTATCAGGCGAGTTTGCCAACTGACTGAATTTTGTAAAGTCAATGCTCACCGGAATGGCAGAAATTAAGGTTCGATGGTCATGGCACAGAACCTGTTCTTTATCCTTTATCTTGACCTCCATCTCTCGCTCTACACAGTCCAGAAAATTTTGGCGATAACGATCCAGATGAACCCCGATCTGATCGCAGGCCAGCAGTCCTGAAAGTAATTCTTTGCGTTGGGGACAGATCCGGAATACATCATGGGCCGGCCAGGGAATATGCCAGAACAGAGCTATCGTTAGATCTGGTCTTTGCTGCTTGAGAATCAACGGACAGAGGGCCAGATGATAGTCTTGAATCCAGACCACGCCAGGTCGACCATCTAGCTCTTCGAGGATCACCTGGGCAAAGCGCTCATTGACTTTCTGATAGGCCTCCCAATATCCCTGACGGATAACCAGTCGGTCCAATGTCACATGACAGAGAGGCCAGAGAAAGTTGTTGGAGTATCCATGGTAGTACTGATCTATCTCCTCTGGGGTAAGCCAGACTCGTCGCAATGTATAAGAGGGACAATCCGGCGGAACTCGAAGACTATCCCGCTCATCCACAACCTGCCGATCAATCTCCCCGCTACCCCAGGCCACCCAGACTCCATCGACAGATTGAAGTATCGGATCCAATGCAGCCGTGACTCCCCCTGCCGGCCGGGTGCATTGAATTTCTCCATCGATCCTTCGATGGACATAAGGTTCACGGTTGGAGGCCACTATGAAGCATTGATTGGGCAGTTTTTTCTTTAGAAATCTCTGAACCCGCTGAGGAGATGGATCAGAAATTTTATTGACAATTTTTGTACTTGTCATTATCTTCCTTTTATTTTATGTACAAAATATGCGCGAGCCCGTTACGTTATCAAAAACCTGGACTTTTCTCTCATCTATCTTAATATAGATCGTTTCTCCTGCCTTTACATCAAAATCAGCAGAGGCTTTCACCTTTAGCCTACTCCCATCACAGACTACTTCAAGCCAGATCTCGGAACCCATCGGTTCAACCAGAAAAACCTGGGCAGTTATTGCTTCTCGGCCTTTCGCTCTTGAAGGATGAATATGTTCAGGCCTCACCCCCAAGATAATACGATCCCGAGGAATAGAGGTTCTCGGGGCTCTTACCGTAAGATTCCCACTCAGCAGATTCATGGGCGGATTCCCCATGAACCCTGCTACAAAAAGATTGGTTGGCTGATTATAGATCTCTTGCGGGGTCCCACACTGCTGGATAACTCCTTTGTGCAATACCGCCATGCGGTCCGAAAGTGTCATGGCCTCCGCCTGGTCATGGGTCACATAGATCATGGTTACTTTAAGGGACTGATGAAGCTTTTTAAGCTCACTACGCATCTCGATCCGAAGTTGTGCATCCAGGTTGGAAAGCGGTTCGTCCAGAAGGAACACCCTGGGTTGTCTGACCATCGCACGTCCGAGGGCAACCCGTTGACGCTGACCGCCCGAGAGAGCTTTGGGCCTGTGAGAAAGGACAGACGTCAACCCCAGCAATTCAGCAGCTTTTTGGATCTGTCGATCGATCTCGGTCACCGGCTGTTTCTTCATTCGGAGCGGGAATGCTAGATTTTCATACACCGTCATGTGCGGGTAAAGGGCATAACTTTGAAAGACCAACGCAACATCTCGGTCTTTTGGAGAGAGATGGCTAATGGGTTGGTCATCAAAATAGATCTGTCCATCTGTTAAATTTTCAAGTCCCGCAATGAGATGGAGCAAGGTAGACTTACCACATCCACTGGGTCCTACAAGTGTGAAAAACTCTCCATCATAGATCGTCAGATTGACATCTCTCAGGATCTCGGTTGTTCCAAATCGTTTTGTGACTCTTTCAAGTCGAACTTCTGACATAACTTCCTCTCATTATCCCTTTACTGCACCGGCCGTCAGCCCCTCAACAATTCTTCGCTGGAAAATCAGAGTGACCAGAATCACTGGAAGTATCACAATTACGGAGGCAGCGGCCATATCTCCATATGGAACCTCATGGACCCCAGGAAACAGAGCGATACCTACGGGAATAGTTCGGGAGGCTTCAGTGGTGGTGAAGGTTAGGGCAAATAGGAATTCATTCCAGGAAAAGATGAAGACCAGAATGGCAGCGGTTGATAATCCGGGAGCAGACAGCGGTAGTAATATCTTATAGAATGCCTGAAACGGTGTACAACCATCGATCTGGGCAGCCTTGTAAATTTCGCCCGGAATCTCCTGAAAGAAACTGGTGAGAATCCAGAGTGTAAGCGGTAACTGAAAAGTGGTGTGGGTCATCACCAAGGCCCACCAGGTATCCCTTAAATCCAGGGCTTGAATGATCAGATACAAGGGACTCACTATGGCGACGGGTGGAAACATTGAGATGGCGAGGGCGATTCCTAAGATCACCCCTTTTCCTTTGAAGTCAAGCCAGGCCAGAGCAAAACTTGCCAGAGAACCTATCATTAAACACAGCAGTGTGGTGATCGAAGCTACAACCAAACTGTTGACAATAATCTTAGAAAATGGTTGCTCCCTAAAAACGGTCACATAATGATCCAATGTCGGTTTCTCCGGCAGGATAGGTGGCAACAGAGTTAGCTCGGCATCTGGTTTAAGAGAAGTAACGATCTGCCACACAATCGGTCCAACACAAAAGATCACAGTCGCAAACAATAAAAATAGAAAACTGGATTTTTTAAATGGACTCCACCGCATCATCGAGCAAGTTCCCTCCAGTATTCCCGACCGAGCAGTTTGAGATAAACCAGGCTGATCAGAATCACACAGCCAAACATGGCTACAGCAAGAGTAGAGCCATAGCCAAACTGTAAGGTCTGAAAGAGAGTCTTGTAGGTATAGATGGAAAGTGTCTCTGTGGTGTTTGCTGGCCCACCGCCTGTCAAGACATAGACAGCATCAAAGACACGAAAGGCATCCAAAGTCCGGAAGAGTAGCACTAATAAGATAACAGGTCTCAGTAGTGGAAGAGTAATCCTTCTAAAAACCACCCATGAGGTCGCCCCGTCCACCCTAGCTGCATGGTATAGTTCTGTTGGAATGGTTTGTAAGCCAGCCATAAAAAGTATCGCTGCAAAAGGAGTGGTTTTCCAGACCTCCATAAAAATCGCTGCGTGAATTGCCCAAGACGGACTCCCTAACCAGTTAAGGGGTTCTTTCGAAAGACCCATTATAATCAATAGATAATTTAGGATCCCGAACTCTACATTGTAAAGCCACTCCCACATGCGAGCCGAAACTACTGTGGGAATGATCCAGGGGATTAGGAGAGTGGCGCGCATCCATCCTCGAGCCACAAATGGACGGTTCAAGAGTATAGCGATCGCTAATCCTAGGATTAACTCTAAGACTACAGAAACGGTCGTAAAGTAGAGAGTATTAACCAGGCTGTTCCAGAAGCGAGCATCCAGGACCAGAAAATGATAATTCTCCACACCCACAAATGTGGCGATATTAAAAATTGGTAACCGCCTCTGTAGACTCAGCCATATGACGACCAAAATCGGAAACAGGGCCATCGAACCCAGAATGAAAAGGGCTGGTGCCAGCAGAAGATAACTCAAGCGAGCATCCGTAGACTTCATACTTCAGACCTTCCAAAGAGAATATAGTTCATCTGGAACTCCGCATCCCTTAAAGCCTCTTCTGGAGTTTTCAAGCCTACTAGTGCTGCTGAAAACTCAGGCTGCATCACCTGAGAGAGCATCAAATAATAAGGAGAAACGGGCCGAGGCCTGGCTAAGAGGAACACTTCATACAATTGACTGACGAAGGGTTGGGCCGCAAGAAGCTCCTTATCTTTGTATAAGGATTTACGGGTAGGTTTGTAACCGATCTCAATCGCCATCCATCGTTGAGTTTCCTGGTCGGTCAGAAACCGAATCAGGGCTTCGGCCTCTTTGGGGTACCGTGAATAGCGATTGATCCCCAACTGCCATCCTCCTAAAGTAGCTGCAGGGATAAAACCCCTGAAGCTGGGCAAAGGAGCCATCCCTACTTTTCCTTGGACCCTCGACCCTTCCCGCTCAAAAAGATTCCAGGCATAGGGCCAGTTACGAAGGAAAACCGCCCGTCCTTCCCCAAAGACACGCCGGGTAGCCTCTTCATCTGCCGTGATGACCATTGAAGAGGATATCCCTTGTACAATCAGCTCTCGCATAAAGCTTAGAGCCATGCTAGACTGGGGGCGATCTAAAATCAGCTTGCCATTTTTGTCCAATACTTCTCCTCCAGCGGACCAAATATACTCCAAAACATTGCAGATCAGACCTTCATACTGTTTTCCCTGCCAGATGAACCCTTTCAGTTGAGGGTCCTTTTCGTTAGCCAGTATCGATTGGGCTGTGGCCATCAGGTCTTGCCAGGTTCCAGGTGGACCGAAGCCGTATTTGTCCAGAAGGTCCTTTCGATAGTAGAGTAGGCCTGCATCGATATACCAGGGAATAGCAAAAATTTTCCCCTCAAACGTTACAGCCTCTACCGGGCCAGGGAACAATTGGTCTTGTTCCTGGGTAGATAGCATATGCGAAAGATCATGGACCCAGCCAGCCCTGGCAAATTCCTGAACCCAGATCACGTCCATGGACAGAACATCAAAATCCGATGAATGGCTTTGTAGACTGGTCACATAAAACTGGTGTTGTTGGTCTGTCGATGCCGGAAGCGTCTCATCCTTAACGCGGACTCCTGGATTCTGGCTCTCAAAGCGTCGTAGCAGCATACGGAAGGTATTGGGATCTCCGGCAATCTTACCGTGCTTGAACACCACGGTTACGGCTTGCATGTCCTGCGATACACGATCAGCCGACGTACAACTCCATAAGGATACAATGACGCTGCTAATTGCAATGATCATCAACTTAAATACATGGCTCATATTGGGATCACCCGTTCTCCACCATGTTCCAAGGCGACCCACAGTGACAAGTATTCCTTGGCTTCGTGGGTGATAAGAAAGTTACGTCGCACGTGTTCACGTCCCATCTGTCCCATTCTTTTTCCCCATTCCGGATTGTGTAGTAACTGTCGAATTCGATAGGCGGCGCCTTCAACAGAGTGAACCAAAAACCCGGTGACCTCATGATGGATTTGTAATGGAATCCCGCCCACCGCACCGCCAATGACCGGTTTTCCTTTCCAAAGGGCCTCTGCAACAGTCAGCCCAAAACCCTCTTTCGTCGATTTCTGAAGAACCACCACGGCACTTCGCTGAAGGGCGTTAATAGTCTTATCGCTAAATGGGGACAAAAGTAGCACATGAATATCCGGATCGTCCTCGGCCGCTTCTCGAACGCGGGCAAGTACCTCCTCTCCTTCCGGGTCATCTGTGGCCGATCCTCCAGCCAGAATAAGTTGGCAGTCATGGTATTTTTTGACGATCTGATAGGCCTTGATCACCCCCACCGGATCCTTAAAACGGTCAAATCGTGAAACTTGTAGCAGAATAGGTTTATCCTGTGTTATTTGATGTGCCTCTAATGCTTGGCGAATTTCTTGGTCCGTGAGATCTTTATTTTTCTCACTTAAAGGGTCAATGGATGGCGCAACGACAAACTGAGGTATGTTTAGGGTCTGGGCGAATTTAGCCCCTGAAAAAATGGCCCCATCATACTGACGCACGTAGGATTCTAATTCCTTCCAGACAGGAAGATAAGGACGTGATACATCTACATGGCAGCGCCACACCCAAAGGCCATTTTTCCGATGGAGTACGAATGCAGAAGGTTGGGGATCATGGATGAAGACGAAATCGGCATCCAACGAAATCCGTCTGGCATTGGACTCATTCACTTCACGGTGGATCCGCCACATTTGGGTGGTGATCTCCGCTTCTTGTCCCTGTAATGCATTATGGATCTTCTTGGTCATATCAAAAAATGGGCCATCACCCTTCATTGCCTCCCATCTCGCCGCAATCCCCAGATCAAGAAACAAGGCCATTAACCGGTGAAGAATTTCTGCCACTCCTCCACCTGCCGTGGTGGAGTTCACATGGAGAAAGGAACGGCCTTCTAATCTCTTACCTAATCGGATTAATGTTCGGATTTCTTCCGGTTCGGCGATCCCACTATAGGCAGAAATCCCTTGCATAGAACACCTCCGATTACTAGCTATTGAAGGATGGAGAGAATCTCTTTCCTTAACCCTTCCAAACTGTAGAGATAGGGGTCGAGTTTGCGAATTTTCTGTGCCAGGTCGGGCCGGTCAAGGTCCTGCTCTAGCCAGATGGAAAAGTCGTCAGAAGGTCGCTGTAAGCGCATCCGTGCCTCAAAAAAATGAAAATAGATGCTACTGGTACCCACTGTACGGAGGGCTTCAATAAAACTGGGCAGTGTCTTTGCCTCAGGACCCGATTCCATCACAATCGTTACTGCATCATTAAAGAAAAACTCCTCCCCATTTCGGACAGGGCGTGGCTGCGGATTTTCTACCAAATAAGATTTAATGATCTTGCTGAGTACTTGTCTAACACTTTCAATATCACGATAGGCATAAAGATCCAGGCAGGCCAATTTCTCAGCCAGTGCCCGTTCCTCTAGGTCCTGAGCAGCCCAAACTGCAAAGTCGTTTGGATATTCAGGTGCCTGGATGCTTGCCTTCAGATAATACTCATGAGTGTGATGGTAAATCACCCCAGGGGCCACAATCTCTATGCAAGACAATAATTCAGTGAGATCCCGTGCTTTTCTGCCGGTGGGTTGGATCAGTCTGGTACATTCAAAAAACTTAAATCCCTTCTTATTTTTTTGATCATCTTTCGGCATCTTGGTCCTTCTGATGTTTCCCTCAATGTTAGTGAATCCCCTTTCAATATATTGAGACTATTGTTTTACATAAACTGTTCGGATCGGGAAGGGGATTTCGATCCCCTTCTCCTTAAAGCGTTTAAAGATCCGTTTCCTTAATTCGTGTTGAGCCAGGTATTGATCCACAAATTCTTTCACCTGGCAGATCAGGGTGAAATTGAGAGAAGAATCTCCAAATCCCGGAATGAATCGAACAAAAGGTGGCGGGTCGGACAGCATTCCAGGAATTTCCTTTGATCCTTCGACAGCCAAATCCACTAGAATTTTTTCAATCTGATTCGGATCAGAATCGTAACTCACACTGATGGGAATGAGCAGAGCCATCCTCTTTTCAGGCAGATCGTAATTGGTCACAATGCTCTGGGCCAGTTTATTGTTAGGAATAATCACCAGGTTGTTGGGCAGCATCCGGATTCGGGTGGTCCGCCAGCTAATATCAGTGATATAACCTTCTTCGCCAGACTCCAGCTTGACGAAATCACCTACCCGCATGGATTTTTCAATAAGGATATGAAGACCCGCAAATAGGTTGGAGAGAGTGTCCTGCAAAGCCAGGGCCGCAGCCAAGCCACCCACTCCCAGGGCTGTAATGAGTGGTGTAATGGAAATCCCCAGGGTACCCAGTAAGATCAGGATGCCAATTGTTAAGATCACAGCTTTCACGACGGCCTGCGAGAGGCCCGTGAGCGGAATAGGGATATCGGCCTTCTGAATGGCGTAAGTGACAAGATTTCCCGAGATATTGGCAAGCACAAGTGTAACGGAAAGCATTACCAATATGTGGATGACCTTAAAAGAATTGGCAACATATTGACTAGGAAGATTCGAGATCCCGATTGCAGAGTACAACCCTATCGCGATACACCAATAGATGGAGGGAATGTAGAAAGTGGCTAAAAGGAGGTCATCAATGTCGGTCTCTGTGTTTTGAACCCAGCGGTTGAGAAAACGGAATAATATTTTCCTTACAACAAAAGTCACGGAAGTCACACCGACAAAAATGGCTGAAGAAATCATGATACTGTTCAATATTGCATGACTCATAGCCTTTAGCCTTCCCTAAACTCGCTAAGCTTCCAGACCGAAAGTTGGCCTTCCGCATCAATAACTTTAAAGGACTTAAAGTTGAGGACCGGTTAGACGGCATTCTTTGAAAACGTCTTCTGAATATTCTGGATCGTTTTGAAGATCCCAGCGCAGTGACTACCTGATCTCGGTGATCGCTCTAGTTTTGGGCATGAAAAAATGATGCGTAGAAGGCTTTGTATACAAACTTTACTCAATTATCATAATAAATAATCTGAGACTATTTTGTCAACCCTTATTAAAAAACTAATCACGTAATGAATGATTCAAATGTTCTTCTATCACCCAACCCACTGTTGAAGCTAAGATAAACACAACGGAGGTATAATAAATCCACAGTAAAAAGAAAAGAAATCCACTTAATGTCCCATAGAACAGAACATACGTCTGTGCAAAAGAGATATACCAGGCAAAGCTCCATTTCGATATCTCAAAAAGAATAGCGCCGGTCAAACAGGCAAACCATAGGGCAGCACCCTTAAGGCCACGGGCAGGACAAAAACGATAGAAAACGTAAAAGAGGCTGACAGTGAAAAGAAAACCCAACACCGCGCTGATCAGTGTCCAACCGGGCTCAAGCAGTGAACCTAGCAAAGGAGTCTGTCTGCCAATGCCCCGAATAACCGCAACAATGGAACTCACCCCAACAGTGAAAATAAACAGACCGGAAGCAACCACTAACATCAAGAGGTCTATCAGTTTCCCTTTGAGAAAACTTCTCGGTTGTTTGACAGCGAACACCATGTTGAGAACCATACGAACCGTACCAAACGTGGCTGTACTCAAGACCAAAAACGAAATGAATCCCCAAAACCCAAATTGGCCTCGATTCGCAATAATGAAGTCAATATTTTCGGCAACAATTTGATCAGCGCCCGGTAAGAGCTGCTGTAAGATCTGTTGAGCGTCCACTATCGCATGATCCGAAATAGCGAAGATATATCCTATTGCTGAAAGCACAAGGAAAAGGAGGGGAATACAGTACAAAAGAATATCGAAGGCGAGCCCTGAAGCCAGGAATAGCCCATTGATAGCAATGAATTTTCTGGCCGTTTCCTTTAAAATTCGCCACAGAAGATCAGAACGCATAGGCTGGAAAGTGTTATTACACTAACGATCTTTCTTGCCCTTGTCAAGCATTGTCCTGATCTGGGAGTGTTGTAGACAGATACGGTTATAAGAGTAGATTTTGAGAAAGTGACTGGTTGGTAAAAGGGTCCATGAGGGATTGACCTTGAACTTTAAAAGGAAACCAGGCCAGATTCGTATGGGTAACGGAGAATTTCTCTTCTTGAAAAACCTTAATATTCCCCGAACACCTGGCTATCAGTTCTACATGGATAAATTGAGCCAGCATCGCGGCATCTTCCTGATCGTAATAGCATCCATGGGCTTGAGGTCTTTCTCCCTCCAGCACAGGATAAGAGGGTTGTTTTTTGGAAAGGTTCCGTGACAAATCACTGAGGGCTTTGAGACGCCGATACCGAAAGGCTGGGACAAAAAATCGCCCAGGGACATCCTGGTTTGTCTGAGCCTGAAGCACCCAGAACGGCAGATACTTGACGGGATCTTTCTGACCGGAATTCGGACGCTCAGCAATTTGGTATGTGACCTCGTAAAGATCTTTCCTAAGCAACTGCCACGCCCTCCCACAGGATGAACAAAAAAAGATGACATCATCCGGCTTAACAGGGAAATCCCATCCACAGTTGGGACATGTGAGGGGTCGAAAACCAATGACTTCAGGATCAGTCGTAGATGGCTGATCCAGTGCAGCATACAACGAGATAGGCGCATCCAGCTTGATCACAGCTTCGGATACCGCATCCAATATAGTCAAAATCTGCTCACCCTGTCGTTCTATTTCCACCATCCAAAAAGGAAAATAGATCACAGACAGCACGCGGCCTATGACAGCACGATAAAGGATATTCTGAGAGTCTGCCACTTTCATACCATGGGACAATGCCTCTTCTGGGGGCGTATTCACTCTGACCACCTTGCCGATTGCCTCAAGGGCCTTTTTTTGAAACAGCTCAAGGCGAAGTACAGTCGGCCTGACCCCTAGAGAATACATATCCAGTCCCTTCAGATCACAAGCCACAAAGTTTTTTTCAACATAGCGATCTTGGAACTGGATCTCTTGCTCAGTGTCCAAATTCGAATATAGCGGCCTCTTAGATATGGAAGCGGAGAGCATTCCGGCAAGTTTTGCTGTGGGTTCATCAGCAAGTACCTTCGTCATGGGGATACCTTTCCTCTGCCGGCATATCTCCAAACACCACTGGAAGAGGTTGGTAATGACCCCGATAACAAACTCCAATAAGAAAAAACTTTGATACTGCCCCCCCTTTCCGGACTCCCAACCAATATCCATGGACAGATCAGACATCGTCCCGGTCGGTGCCACAGGTTCAGACTTGGGCTCTGGGGCAGCCACTTCCCACAAGAAGTCCTGGCCCGTTAAACGATAATAAGGAATGAAATAAAGCTGCGGTTTGATCGCCCGAACTGGTATGCCTTTCTCCTTGTGGGCAATCATGGCCTTGGCTACAGCACGGTGAGCATTGAGCTTTGGGGCTATTGAATAGCTCAGAACCTGTTTCCGACCCGTGACCAAGAGGTGGGATTGGCAATGATCACACTGAATTGCATTACTCCCCTCGCTAAAATTCAGAGGGGCACCGCAAGTGGGGCATTCGGTTGAAACAATAAGGCGGTTGTTCATTTTATTGGGCTAACAGGCTTCATGTCTTTTGCTCGGGTGAAACCTGTTCACCGCAATTAAAGCAGTATTTGGTTCCTGAAGGCAATTTAGTCTGACAGTTTCGGCATCGCAGCTCGGTCGTCAGGTCTAAGCCACAGGCAGAGCAGAACTTAGCACTCGTGGTAAGATTTTTATCACATCGAGGACACTTTCGGATCACCACCATCTGATGACCGCAATGGGCGCAAAAACGACTGTCAATAGCCACTTGGCCATGGCATTCAGGGCAATTCACGACCCCTGTTTCAACAATCTTTTCCAATGTCTTTTCAGGGCCAAGGGCCTTGAACAACATACCAGGAATCATCATTCCCATCCCTGCACCCACACCAAGTCCCATACCCTCAGCGGCCCCACCCCCACCCAAGACGCCTCCTGATGTAGCCGCATCCCCCATGGCTTTAGCGGCCTTAAACTTAAGGAACTTGTCCAGATCTCCTACGGCCGCCATCCCTGCCCGTTCATCGATCATCTTCTGAACCTCTTCTGGAGGCGTAATACGATTAATGTAAAAATCCACCAGTTCTATACCGTATTTTCTGAAATCCTCCGTCAGTCGGGTCTTCACGGCTACACCCATCTCATCGTAGAATTTGGGAAGCTCTAAGAGACTGTCTACATGCTCACCCAAGAAGTCATTCAACCTCGACACAATCACTTCTCTTAGGTAGTCTTCGATCCGTGCGGTATCAAATGAACTTTGGGTCCCTACGATGGTATTGATGAACAGAAGCGGCTGGGTGACCTGCATGGTAAAGGCACCGAAGGCCCTGAGGCGTATGAGACCCAATTGAGTATCTTTAAAGGCCACCGGATCCTTAGTTCCCCACCGCATGTTGGTAAAAACCTTCAGGTTGATAAAGTACGCCTCAGCCCTGAATGGACTCTTAAATCCCCAGGGCAGCGCCAAGACTTTGGTCAGGATGGGGAGATTCTGTGTAGAGAGCGTATGGCGGCCCGGCCCCAGAACATCCAGGCCCTTACCATCTCGGAAAAAGACCGCGGCCTGATTTTCCCGCACAACCAGTTGTGCACCGAATTTGATCTCTGCCGATCCTTCTTTCGGGTACCGATGGACGATCTCTCCATCTGTTGAATCAACCCATTCGATGACTTCCATAAATTGTGACATAGATGAGGCTCCTATTTTTCGATTAAAATATCTTGGCGTGTTGATACGGTTTTTTCTAGCTGATCTAGAGATCGATCCAGCTCGTCTATGGTCTTCTGCATGATAACGGCATCCCCATGGGAATCATGCACCTGCTTGACCTGTGTCTTGATCGCTTCCAGTCCATCCAATAATCCCAAATCAAATGTATAAAGCTGATCCAGCTTTTTCTGGTCCAGTTTATAAGTATCAAAGCGCCCTCGATAGCCTCGACCGGCATACTTGACCCCGTTGCCCAGCTTGTCCAGCTTAGAAGCCACCCCATCCAGCGCCGGAAGCAAAGCTAAGTCTTTTTTTGCCATCAGCCGTCGTTTGTCTTCTTCAAGCTCTCGCTTGACCTGCTCCAGTTCAGCCGTTAAACGCAGGCGAATGGCCTTGTCCGTCTCCCGTGAGGTCTCTTTGTCTTGATACCCCGCCACCCCGGGGAGGATACGCACAAGTTGTTCCAGTTTTTGAGCAAAGCTCATAAGATGCCTCCATGGTTACAAACCACACCATAAGAATAGCACCACTCCTTGGAGTGTCAAGGCAAGAATTGTGGGTTTTATTGGGATCCTAAACGCTGGTCAAACCCAACTCTATCAATAGATATGAAAAGAGACTAAATTGGCTGCGTTGTCCTAAATAGGCCTGAGAGTGGTAGAGATATAAGCCAAAACGAGCACAGTGATGCACTTGAATAAACTAGCTGGCCGGGGGTTGGCTTACATATGGCATCCTAGGACTTTTTTCATATTCGGCCTTAGTGCCCACAAAGATGCCTTGTTGGGGAAATCCTTCCTTTCGGGTTTGGAATAATGCAATGTGCCCAGCCCAGACCTCACGAGCATGATTATCATATGACGGAATGTGCTTTCTCTTTCCATCTGCCCTTACATACTCATAGCGCGTAAGCCTCCAAGAGTTGTCTGGCAAAGGGTCTGATGTACAAACATGACCAGAATGCGGAATCTCAAGGATAAGGTAGATACCGCTAGTTCTAATCGGAGGACAGTCGGGGTTGCGATACTCAATCACTACCCACCCACGATAGCCATCAGGCAGTTCATATCTGGTTGGCCGACCAACCCCAAAAATCACAAAGGCAAGTAATAGGGCACCACCTGTAAACAGAAATATCCTCGTAGCTGGAAACAGCTTATTCGTGATCAAGAACCAAACCCATGCTGCCACAAAACCAACGAGTGCATAGAGCAGTGCATTTATGGAAATAATTATGGTGAGAAACAGAATGGTGCTGACAGTCCAGCCTTCTCCGTGAAGGACCATTGTCATAATGCCTGATGGCCATAAGGCCAACACTGCATAAGAATCTAGACCGATGTACTCCGGTTGGAAGTACCGTAGTGAGTTTTGAAATGCCAGCAGTATAATCGGAATTAGAAATCCAGCCAAGGTAAAAATAAGAATCGTTCGCTTCCACATATCTTGTGTCTAAAGTCTTGCCCAAACCTGTTTGGAAATGAGCTAGAGAAGTCTAAGAACTAATGAAATTATGAACGAATCAGTTGGGACTGTCAAAGATGAAATTGTGATAGAAATCCGCAAAAGGGCGGAGTTCCGCTACCCGGCGGAAAAGTACATTGGGCAGGTGTTAACGTACTTCTGCGGGTTTAGAGAGGGTATGACAGGTGGCGAAGACGAAGTGGTTTAATTGACTGGAGGTGGCTGTCCATACGCATCTGGCAGACATGTACCAGGCCATGCTGGTACACAGACACACTACATCAAACCTGATACTGATATTTAAAGCGGCGATATTGGGCTAATATCGCCGGTCTCGGCGGCCGCCTCTTCCTCCACCCCCACCTCCGCCTGGACCACGACCACCCCCGCCGCCACGAGAACTGGGACGGCTCTCCATCGGGCGTGCCTCATTCACCACCAGTGTTCGACCTTCGAGCTGTGTCCCATTCAGGGCAGTTATGGCCTTCTGGGCCTCCTCGGACGAGTCCATCTCCACGAACCCAAAACCCTTTGACTGCCCACTAAACTTGTCAGAGATGATCTTGGCCGATATAACCGAGCCATACTGTGCAAACAGATCAGACAACTTTTGCTCGTTGATCGAGTACGGAAGGCTACCTACATATATCTTATTTCCCACGTTCGTTCACCTCACTGTTTTATGATTGTCTTGCGACGGTCAGAACTAAGGGAATTGGCTTGGAGTGGCCCACTCAATGAGCGGGGGCTGCTCTAAAGCAACACATTCCACTAGAATCCAATCACAAGGCAAGATGGGTTAGTTATGTTTTACAGGAGACTATACCCTGACACCCTTCTTTTGTCAATACACAGCCCAGAACTTTTTAACCTTGGTACATTCCCGAAATAGCCCTATTTTCTTTTTTACTTTATCTTACTGGCTTTACCCTATCAGCATCATTGAAGGCTTCTTCCCAGGTATGCCCAATTCCTTTCACAACAAATACCGATCCCAAAACTGGCTGCCTCCTAATCATGCCAACACGATACTCAATATCTACATGCGCAGCCCGCCTAGATTGCCTGGCACTCATCCTCTTCTGAGCCATCTGCTCAATTTTTGCATCTTTCCCCCATCTATTCTTTGCTTCTTGGAGGGCTTGGCTATCTGTCATAATTATACCTCAATTTTAACTTCTTACAGCTTAAGAAAACGCCTTATCCCGATTATCCCGATGAACCGGTACAAACTTACATTCCCCACGAGCTTGGGGACTTGGAGTCCTCCAGCATCGATGTAACCAGATCCAGTGATCCGGATAGTGCCGGATAAACCGCTCCAGTACGTTCATACACTGCTGGGTGTCGTCCAGGATGGAATCGTGCATACTCTTACCTTTGCATAGTGCCAGAGCGGGTTCGAACACGACTCGGTGAAAGCCAAGTTGCTCACGAATTATAAAGATGGGTACAATGGGGACTCTGTACCTGCGGGCCAGCATGGCAAGGCTTTTGAAAGCTGAAACTTCCTGATCGAAAAATTTAACGGGGATTCCTTCAGACCCGCTGGCATGCTGATCGAGGACAAATCCCACCGTCTCATTATTTCGCAGGACCCGGAGCATTTCCCCTATTCCTTGCTGCTTATCGATTGGGTTCACACCAGATCCCCGCCGTATCTCGTTAATAAATGCATCCATCTGAGAGTTTCTGATTCTCTTGACCAACGGATTGAACGGAATTCCCCGCAGGGCGATCGCCGCAGATAACATCTCCCAGTTACCGAAATGCGCAGCGAGTAGGAATACTCCCCGGCCCTGGTCACGGGCCTCCTCCAGGTGACTCAGCCCTTCAAAGGTAATGTAGTTATGGAGATTTTCAGACGTTAAGAGCTGGAGACGCAAAAATTCTATTAGCCCTTTGCCAAAGTTCTGATACATCCGTCGGGCTATCTGGCGGAGTTCGCCCGCCGACTTCTCTCCAACCCACGCCCGGTTGAGGTTTCCGAGGGCAATTTCCGTTCGGGGGCGCCATAGATAATAGGCGAGAAATCCCAAAAAGCTCCCCATCCTTAAAGCCAGGGAAATCGGGAGCCGTTGAATTCCTCTCATGATGAAATTAAAGTACCACGGCCCTTTTCTTTGCAAAGATTATTCTCTTCTCACTCTTAGTAAAACCAACTTAAATATAACATTTCTTTGTCTTAGAGTAAAATAGAACAAAGCAGGGTCTTACAACTGGAAGTGTAAATCTGAGAGGCACCTGGCACGTTGATGGTTTTCTGAGACCGAGATTCATTAAGAAACATTAATCTTCTGGCTTCTCCGATTTTAAATAAACAGTGCGGATGGGAAAGGGAATCTCGATGCCTTCTTTTCTAAATCGCTTCAGGATTCTCTTGGTCAACTCGTGCTGGACCAGGGGCTGATCATCATACCCCTTGATCTGGCAAATCAGTGTAAAATTGAGAGATGACTCACCCAGCCCCGGGATTAATCTAACCAACGGCACTGGATGGGCCAGTAGCCCCGGAATTTCTTGGGCTCCTTGGATAGCCTCCTCGACCAAGACATTCTCCACCTGATCGGGATCCGAGCCATAGCCCACACTGATAGGAATCTGCAAAGCTGTCCGCCTTTCCGGAAGAGAATAGTTGGTCACGACGCTTTGGGCCAGCTTGTTATTGGGAATAATGACCATGGTGTTAGGGCGCATGAGGATCCGTGTGGTCCGCCAACTGATATCGGCGACATGTCCCTCCTGGCCCGACTCCAGCCTGACAAAATCTCCCACCCGAATGGATCTTTCAACCAGGATATGAAGACCGGCAAAAAAGTTTGAAAGGGTATCCTGAAGGGCCAGGGCCACAGCCAGTCCTCCCACTCCAAGAGCCGTAATCACCGGCGTGATGGAGATCCCCAGGGTATCCAATAAGATCAAGACACCAATCGTTAGTACCACTACCTGGATCAGAGTTCGAGAAAGGCCTGTGATGGGTATCGGGATTTGAGACCTCTGGATAGCGTAGTTCAGAAGATTGGCCGAGACATTGGCCACTACCAGGGTAACGGACAGAATGACCAACACATGAATGGCCTTAAAAGAATAGGCCACGTACGGAGCCGGCAGCTCTGAAGTTCCAAGGGTCAGATATAATCCGATGGCGATACACCAATAGATGGAAGGAATACGCACAGCAGCCAGCAAGAGATCATCTGCAGCCGTCTGGGTTTTTTTAGCCCATTTCTGAAGAACACCCAGCAATATTTTCCTCAGAATGAGGGCCAGCGCAGTTCCGCCGATAAAAACCGCTAGAGAGATCATGGCGTGATTCATTAAGGCTTTGGACACGATCCCATCCATATTCAGACCTACCTGGGTCTTTCGGATTTCTAAAGTTTACTCCATCATAATGCTTTTACAGGATTTCGGCAAGTGACTTTGGAAGCACGATTTCATGAAGCGCTTTTAAATTCTTGCAAAGCCCCGGTACGTATGTCGGTCTGGTGGGGCCGGTGGGCCAGGAAGGTATAGACTGCCGGTATAATAAATAGGGTCAGGAAGGTCCCCAGTAAAAGACCACCCACAATGACCCAGCCGATCTGTTGGCGGCTTTCTGCCCCAGCCCCCGTAGCCAGGGCCAGCGGGATAGCCGCAAGGATCATCGTGGCGCTGGTCATTAAAATCGGACGCAATCGGAGAGTAGATGCTTCAATCACAGCATCGCGTATTTCTTTACCACGGTCCTGTAGCTGATTGGCAAACTCCACAATTAATATCCCGTTCTTGGTGACCAGACCGATCAGCATCACCATCCCGATTTGGCTATAAACATTGAGCGTTCCACCCGTCAGGTTGAGGGAGAGGAGAGCCCCAGTCACTGCCAGAGGCACTGAAAGCATAATAATGAAGGGATCCCTGAAGCTCTCAAACTGTGCTGCGAGGACAAGATAAATGAAGGCCAAAGCCAAAACGAATACAAAGTACATTCTTGCACCAGACTCCTTAAATTCCCTCGATTGTCCGTCCAGATCAACTTTGGCCGAAGGAGGCAGGACCTCTTTGGCTGACTTTTCCATGAAGTCTAGAGCCTCTCCGAGGCTATAACCGGGGGTCACATTGGCTGAGATGATCGCTGCACGCAGTCGGTTGAAGTGGTTGAGTTCTTTAGGAGCCACAGACTCTGTAACATTGACCAGATTAGAGAGTTGCACCAACTGGCCACCTTGCCCTCTGACATAGATGGCGGTTAGATCATTGGGAGTAGTGCGCTCCCTATCCGCCAGTTTAACAATCACATCATATTGTTCTCCTTCCCGCTTGAAACGGGTCACTTGCTTCCCACCTAGAAGAGTCTCCAGAGTCCGCCCCACTTCCTCCACAGCTACACCCACAGTAGCAGCTTTTTCACGATCGATCTTAATTCTCAAGTTGGGCTTATTGAGTTTCAAGTCGCTGTCCAGATTGGCAAGACCAGGAAAAGTACGGGCCTTGGCCATGAGATTGTCCACCATGGACTGCAACTCTGTATAAGAATTGGCCTGAATCACAAAGGACACCGGATAGCTACGAAAATTTTGACCCAGTGAAGGTGGATTGATTGGGAAAGCCAATACCCCCGGGAGACCAAACATCTTGGGCATCAGCTCGGTCACAATCTCCTGTTGTTTTCGCTTCCGCTCCGACCATGGCTTCAGATTAACAAAAGACAGTGACATGGTCACTGGATTGGGCCGCTCCAGACCTGGAGCCACTACCATAAAATAGGTCCTGACCTCAGGTATTTGAGAGTAGAATTGCTCCACCCGCTGCGAATAGGAATCCGTATAGGCCATGGTGGATCCCTCTGGGGCTAGCAGGACACCAATGATGATACTGCGGTCTTCAACTGGGGACAGTTCAGACTTCAGAGAAGCAAACAGGAAGATACTGGCCCCGGCCGCAAGGCCGCCCAGGAAAATCACTAGCCACCGCATGTTGAGCGAGCGAGCAAGAAGTCCTTTGTACCCTTCAATCATGTTTTTGAACCAGCGATCCGTGACGGTGTAAAACTTGCCAGGTTTCTCTGCTTTCCGTAGGATCTTAGAGCACATCATGGGAGTCAGCGTGAGGGAGACAAAACCGGACACCAGGACTGCCCCGGCAATCGTCAGCGCAAATTCCCGAAACAGTCGCCCCGTATTACCCGTCATGAAGGCCACTGGAACAAAAACGGCTGCAAGGGTCACCGTCATGGCCACCACGGCGAAAGCAATCTCCTTGCTACCCTCAAGAGCCGCTTTCAAGGGTGGCATACCCGCCTCAATCCGGCGAAAGATATTCTCCAGCACCACGATGGCATCATCCACCACCAGTCCGATAGCCAAGACCAGCGCCAATAAGGTTAAAACATTGATCGAAAAGCCCATGGCATATGCAAAGATGAAGGCACCGATGAGGGATACCGGGATTGCAATGGCGGGAATCAAGGTGGACCGCCCGGACCGCAAAAACAGAAACATCACCAGAACCACCAGGGCAATCGCTTCGACAATTGCCCGAAAAACCGCGTTAATAGATTCTTCAATAAATACAGAACTATCAAAAGCGATCTGGATCTTCATGCCTTCAGGCAGGGTGGCACTGATCCGGGGCAATTCCCCTTTCACCGCCTGTGCCACAGCCAGAGTATTGGCTGTAGACTGTTTGACGACACCCAGTCCCACAGCCGGCTTGCCGTTTACTCGAACTGCATTGCGCTCATCCTCCGGGCCGATCTCGGCATAACCCACATCCTTCAGACGAACTGGGTAACCATTCACCTGTTGGATGATCATCTGGTTGAATTCTTCTGGAGTACGAAGATCGGTCTCGGTCAGAATGGAAAATTCCCGCATCCGGCTCTCGATACGGCCGGAAGGGACTTCTACGTTCTGTTTACGCAAGGCATTCTCAACATCTTGGGAGGTCAACTTGTAGGCCGCTAGCCGCTCACGGTCCAGCCAGAGGCGCATGGCATAACGGCGCTCACCCCCGATCATCACAGTAGCCACCCCAGGCAGAGTTTGAAGCCGGTCTTTGACATAGCGGTCTGCGTAATCGGTAATCTCCATTTGATTGTGTCGCTCGCTGAAAAAAGCGATCCAGATGATCGGAAAGGCATCCGCATCAATCTTTGCCACAACAGGCTCGTCCACCTCATCCGGCAAAAGACCACGGACCCGGGCCACACGGTCGCGCACGTCATTAGCGGCAGCCTCCACGTCCCGCTCCAGGAGAAATTCCGCTGTGATCTGGCTCACCTCTTCACGACTGACTGACTTTATCGTCTTGATGCCCTCAATGCCAGCCAATGAGCCCTCCAGGGGCTTGGTCACCTGGCTTTCAATAATTTCGGCACTGGCACCCGGGTAGACGGTACGCACAGACACAACCGGTGGATCTATATTCGGGTATTCCCGAACAGACAGACGCGTATACGAAATGATCCCGATGAGGATGAGCATCAGACTCATCACAGTGGACAGCACAGGACGTCGAATTGAGAGGTCTGGCAGAAACATCAAAAACTCCTATTTGGAGGGGGTTTGCGGTTTCGCTCCTGCTGGGTCAAGAATCATAATCGGGGCGCCATCTCGAATCTTCATCTGGCCGGCTGTCACCACCGTATCCTTGGGCGTAAGGCCTTCAAGGATTTCAACCTCCCCTACCCGACGCAGGCCGATTTTGATCTTAGTCAATGCGGCCTTGCCGTCCACCACACGGAATACAAAATTGTCCTGACCCATGGGTACCACGGCCTGTTCAGGGATGAGAATAGCATTAGGGCGTTCGCCCAAGACAATGCTGACTCGGGAAAACATACCAGGTCGGAGTTGACCCTCTGGATTAAGAATTCGTGCCCGCGTGAGAATTGTCCTTGTGACCTCCTCAATGCGTGGATCGATCGCATAAATTTTACCGGTGAAGACCCCATCTGGAAAGGCATCCACCTGAACATCCACCTGCTGGCCTGCTTTAACCCTGCCCGAGTAGATCTCCGGAATACGAAAGTCTACCTTCAGAGAACTCAGATCCTCCAGATTCACGATGGTTTGTCCTGGCTGGACGTAATCTCCCAGGCTAACCTGACGTAATCCAAGACGTCCACCGAATGGGGCCCGAATCGTTGTTTTATCCAGACGCGCCTTAGCCAAGGCGAGACTGCTCTCGGATTCCTTGAGCTTTGTCTCAATCTCATCATAGGCCTGCTGGCTGATCAGTTTCTCTTGATAGAGCTGCTTGGCCCGCTCAAAATTCATTCGATTCAGTTCCACCGTTGCCTTAATTTGTGCGACTTGAGCCTGGTATTCTGTGGAATCCAGTTCAAGAAGGATTTCAGCTTTTTGTATAAACTGTCCCTCCACAAAGTGAATGGCACCGATCCGGCCTGCAATCTCAGAACGGAACACGACAGATTCATTGGCATCCAATGTACCCACTGCACTGGCCGACTCGACCACTGTATCAAGGTGAACAGGCAACGCCTCCACCGGCATAGCAGGTGGCCCACCCATACCTGACTGCTGGGCCACAGGGGCTTGGTTTCGGTAAGAAATCCCCCAGATCAAAAGAACCAGGACTGCCCCGAAGACAATAATCGAAATCCACTTCATTCGGCTTCTGACCATGCCTCATCCCAAATTTTCGATCTGTTTGCCCATCTCCCAGATCAGAACCTCGGCACCTGTCGTGGCATCAGCCGTTAGCTGCTGACCTCCGGCGGCGATCAGTCTTACCGAGTCACCCTTTTTTAGAATCCCTACATTTTCCAAGTGAATGGATCCCTTTGCCACAAATAGGTGTATAAATGGGGCATCCGGAATCTTCACCGATTCTCCCGATCGAAGGCGTCCACCCCAAAGCATCGCATCCTTCTGGCGGATAGAGATTGCTCCATCGTGTCCCCGTCCAGAGGCGATTGGAACAAGTCCTCCTCGGTCCAGTTGAGGATTAATATCCACCTGTTCATAACTGGGATCAATCTGTTCCGTATCCGGTAAAACCCACATCTGGACAAGATGGACGTCTTTCCCCTCGGAAGGATTCATCTCGGAGTGCCAGATCCCAGACCCCGCACTCATCCGTTGCGCCAGGCCCGGATAGATAATTCCCTTATTCCCCACAGAGTCCTTATGTTCCAGCTCGCCCTCTAACACCCAGGTCACAATTTCCATATCCTGATGTGGATGGGTCATGAATCCGGTTCCGGCCTTGATCACATCGTCATTGTTCACCAACAGTAGCCCATGATGTGTGTTAGCCGGGCTATAATGGGGTCCGAAACTGAAATTGTGCCAGGAGTCCAGCCATGTCGTACGGGTATTGAAGCGCTGATTGCCGCGACGTATGTCAATGACAGGCTTGCTCACTTTATTCACCCCCTTAACTCGTCAGTTTAGTTGCAATGACTTTATCTACAGACCACCTTCCACCACCCGCAATCATTAAGACCACACTGATGCCCAAGACCAGCAGGTGGTACTCAAATCCCTCTCCAGCCTGTTTGCCAAACCAGTTCATAAAAAACCCATTGGGCCAATGAACCAGCCAGATGGCACCCACCATGATACAAGTTATCCCGAATGCAGTGAAACGGGTCAAAAACCCCAAGATCAAGCCGATTGCACCCAAGGATTCCCCAATAATCACCAAAAAGGCAATGATCCAGGGAATGCCCATTGTCTCGGTAAAAGCCCCCATCGTCCCTGAAAATCCGAATCCACCGAACCATCCTAACAACTTTTGGGCTCCGTGGGGAAACATCACAATTCCCAGCGTGACCCGGAGGACTAAACTAGACCACGCATTGTCTGTTTGAAACAGTATCTTCATAAATCCTCCTTTAAGTTTTAGCCCTTTTCAAGGCTTCGTTTAAGTTTTAGAAGCATCCCTTGTAGCCTTTCCATCTCACTTGGATTCAGGGTTTTTTCAAAGTATGGTTTCATATAATAGATATGGGTCGGAAAGACCTTTTGAAACACTTGATCACCTTTTGTTGTTAAACGAATGATTGTAGAACGCCGGTCCCTTTGAGAAGGGACCCGTTCAATAAGGCCTTTCATCTCCAACCGGTCCATCACTCCAGTAAGAGTTCCCTTAGTCACCAATGTCTTTTCCGACAATTCCTTGCAGGTCATCCCATCCGTGTCCCCCAATGTCGCAATGACATCAAATTGAGAGGGTGTAAAACCAAGAGAACGGATATGCCGACCCGATTTGAGGAGAAAAGCGAAATAAGTCTCCACCAAGGGACGTAAAACCGTCAAAAAATGTTCATCCCCAGGGTCAGTCTTCCACCTCCGTCTCATCGATTATCCTACGGTCTAACCTTAATTATATATAAATAGTCTTCATTCTAATCATCCTAATTAGTATAGTCCTAATTAAAACTAATGTCAAGAGGAAAATAATTGTGCTTATTTCCTGGCCCAGGCAAACCAGCGGCTGAGGATCTTTTTCTTTCCCTCTGTCAGGGCATTTTTTCGCCATACATTTGCTACTTTTCTGATGACTTCTGCTTGCGTAGGATATGGATGAATCACCCGGCTAAGAGTCGCCAGTCCTGCTCCTGCCTTCATGGCAAGGGTAAGCTCACTGATCATCTCTCCAGCATGCGCCGCCACAATCGTTGCACCTAGAATCCTGTCTGTTCCCTTCCGAACGCACACCCGAGCAAATCCATCTTCCTCCCCATCCAGAACGGCTCGGTCCACCTCATCCAGCCTGAAGGTGAAGGTCTCCACATCAATGCCCTTGGTCCTAGCCTCGGCCTCATACAGTCCAACATGGGCAATCTCTGGATCGGTATAGGTGCACCAGGGAATGATGAGAGAATCGGTGCTGACATAGCCCAGGCCAAAGGGGTGTGGAAACAAGGCATTCTGGATCATGATCTGGGCCAGGGCATCAGCCGTGTGGGTAAATTTAAAGGGAAAACATACATCTCCCGCGGCAAAGATTCGGGGGTTCGTGGTCTGAAGTCTGGAATTGACTTTGATCCCAGTCTTTACATCGTACTGTACACCAGCCTTTTCTAAACCCAAGCCCTCCACATTGGGTATCCGCCCCGTCCCCACAAGAATATCATCCACCGCCTGCTTTTTTTCGACCCCATTTGTCAAGTAATAAAGAATCTTCTCTCCCCCTCGCACTTCTACACGGGTCATCTGACATTGAAGGACAATATGGACACCTTCTCGTTTCATCCTTTCCTGCAGAAGTTCTGCTGCATCCTGATCCTCTTGGGGTAGAATCTGTCTCGACTGTTCAAAGACATAAACCTGGCTACCGAAACGGGAAAAGGCCTGAGCCAACTCACAACCGATAGGACCGGCCCCGATCACGGCCATCCGTTGGGGAACTTGGGTCAAAGAAAAGATGGTTTCGTTTGTATGATAGCCGGCCTCCCTCAATCCAGAAATGGATGGTACAAATGCCCGAGCACCGGTGCAGATGGCCGCTCTTGAAAAACGTAGGACTCTCCCTCCCACCTCCACCTTGTCGAGCTCCGTAAACTGCCCATTACCTATAAAGACATCTATCCCCATTTTCTTATAGCGATGGACTGAGTCCATGGCACTGATCCGAGCCCGCAGCTTACGCATCCGGGTCATGGCTGCTGAAAACTCATACTTCACACCACTGGGTATTTGGACCCCAAACTCTTCAGCAGATCGGACCTGCATCCATGCCCGGGAGGCTCGAATTACGGCCTTGGAAGGGACGCAGCCCACATTAAGGCAGTCTCCTCCCATCAGATGGCGCTCGATTAAAGCCACTTTTGCCCCCAAGGCAGCACCGATCGCCGCCGTCACCAGCCCGGCCGTACCGGCGCCGATCACCACCAGGTTGTACCTGGGAGCAGGATCCGGGTTCATCCAGTCAGGTGGATGAACATTATGGACCAACATTCTATTATATTCATCGTCAGGCGAGACGGCGACCGGTTCTCGATTCATAGATGGGCCCATCATCCTCTCCTTCCAGTATTTGTCTCATCTCATGCGCTCTCTCATCTTTTTTTAAACGGGGTCAACTGGCTGGCTGCCTCAACGTCCAGGAAAAAAATCAATCGGCCTTGAGGAGGCCTGATCAATTGGAATGGAAAAGATGGCCTGGACTGACCTGTCGTCAGCCCTTTCTTCAGGACCGTTGCCTTTTCTCTTCCTGACACCAGAAAGATCACGTGAGAGGCGTGATTTAATATGGGAGGCGTCAGGGTCAAACGGTGTGTTCTCAATTTTTGCACAAATGGTGCCACCACCCATCGCTTTTTTTCCCGTAAGACTGACGATCTCGGAAAGAGAGAGGCTGTGTGACCATCCAGCCCCACTCCCAGGATCACCAGATCAAATCGAGGCCACTTACCACTTCTCCTTTTCTCAGACAATCCAAAAAATTGGCGCAGCAATCTTTCATATTCCTCAGCTGCCCTTTCCGGATTAGGATCTGCTCCAGGCATGGGATGGACATTTTGAGAGGGTATGGAAACCCGCGAGATAAATGTTTCGTAAGCCAGACGATAGTTACTCTCCGAATGCTCTAGAGAAACACAACGCTCATCTCCCCAGAATAGATGAGTCTGTCGCCATGGAATCAGTTGCTGAAATTTCTCCCCGGCCAGACGCTCATAAAGTCCTTTTGGGGTTATCCCTCCTGACAGGACGATGGAAACACGATCTTTAATCTTTGCTGTATTCAGTACGTACTGAGCTACCCATTCTGCGGATTGGTGGCTAAGGTCTTCAGGGTTATTGGCAACGATGATTTTGAATCTTTTGTTCCCCATGTCCTATTCTTTGAGCCTATCCTCCAGCCACTTCAACAGCCTCTTCAGATCCTCTTCCGTGTTCTTTCCAAGGTGAAGGTGAAGGGCCCGAAGTCCCTTATGAGTCAATGAATAATAATCGCCCAGAGCTTGTGCCTTTTTAAGTATACCGAAGGTATATGGCTCTTCCGGTATAGTGAGGTCTTGGGCATCCTCTGATGTAATCTGGAGAAACAGGCCTTTTGAAGAACCTCCTTTATGGAGCTGACCCGTGGAATGCAAGAACCGGGGACCGTACCCTAGCGTCGTGGCCAGACGAAAACGGTCACGAATCAGGATTCGGATTTTCTGTAGCAAGGTCTCATGACTCTTCGACCGTTCAATATAGGCCATGAGTGTCACATAATCCCCTGTTCTGGATCGATTTAAGAATGCCCACAAAGTATCCTTGGGCGAGACATTCCAGGGCTCGACATTCCCATACAGGCGAACTCCCTCCGCTTCCAGAATTGGGGTAGGGAGGCCTAACTTCCCGGTATGGCAGAACACTTCAAGAATCTGCCGGGTATTTTCTTTGCTTTCCGTCACATTGGGTTCATCAAAGGGATTAATTCCTAGGATCGCACCGGCTACCGCCGTGGCCAGTTCCCATCGAAAAAATTCTCCTCCCAGATCCAGGGGGTCTTGAAGAAAAATGCGGACAACCGGATGGCCCGCCTGCTGTAAAGTCTCTACTCCCTGATCCAGTGTCGAATCGGGAAGGAGTGCTAATCTCAAATATATAAATAGGCGGTCATTTTCATAAACAGTGGGAGGCCCCATCGTTTCGCCCACCACAGGGATCAGCCCTTTTCCTTCCTTGCCGGTGCTTTCGGCCAAGAGCTGCTCCAGCCAGGTGCCAAAACTCTGGATTAAGGGTGAGGTAATAAAGGTCACCTTGTCCCGACCTGCCTTTCCCAGTTCTCCCAAGACAGCTCCCAGGTAAAGTCCTGGATTCTCGCTGGCAGCAACCTGGGAGGCACAGTTTTGAATCATCCCCTCTGCCCGATCCAAAAAGGCTTCAAGGTCCATTCCAATCAAGGCGGCCGGGACCAGCCCAAAGTAAGACAGGGCCGAATAACGTCCTCCGATGTCTGGAGGATTTAAAAAGATCTCCCTAAAACTCTGCTCCTGAGCCAAGCGCTCCAGGGGAGTGCCAGGATCTGTAATTGCCACAAAGTGTTGTCCTGTCCGTGTCGGCTCAACTGTTTTCATCTTTTCATAAAAATATCCGTACAGCGACTGGACTTCCTGGGTTGTCCCTGATTTACTGGCCACAATGAAGAGGGTCTTCTTAAGATTCAGTCTGGCCTCAATCCTCAAAATAGTGGCAGGGTCTGTGCTGTCCAGAACCATCAGGTCCAGCGCATCCTCTGCCACACCATAAATTTCACGACAAACTTCTGGACAAAGGCTGCTGCCTCCCATCCCCAGGAGAACAGCATGGGTAAAGCCAGCATCCTTTAGGGACCGGGCAAATGCTACGAGGTCATTTGTTTTACCGGTCATGGTCTCTGTCACGGTGAGCCAGCCTAGGCGGTTTCTAATCTTCTTCTGTGTTTCTGGATCTACTGACCAGAGGGAGGGGTCCTTCGCCCACAATTTCTTGGAGAATTCTTGCTGATCCAGAAATTGAAGGGTCTTCCTAACCTGTTGCTGGTCACGGCCTAAGGTTGCATCAAATCTAGACATTGCGAAATTCCCTATCCTCCGCCTGCAAAGCTAACACCTGCACATAATAAAGAATGATCCGACCTTAATCCACGTTAGACTGTGGTTGTGGTATCGATTCCTTTTTGAACTTCTTATAGATCACCGGTACAATGGCCAGCACACCTAGGAGAACAAAAGCTCCTAAGACTCCTGGTGAGGCAAGATCTTTCATCTCATTGATGGTACCTAGTTGCTTGCCGGCATTGGTATAGACAAAACTGCCTGGAAGAATACCAATAGCGGTGGCCAGAACGTAGGTCGACAGGGGCACACGAGTTAATGCACAGGCCAGATTCACCAGAAAAAAAGGGAAAAGTGGAATGAACCGAAGGGTCAAGATGTAGTAAAAAGCATTTTCTGTGAATCCCTGTTGAATGGCCTGGAGCCTTTTGCCAAATTTTCGCTCCACTGCGTCCCGAAAGAGATATCGGGTCATCAGAAAGGCCAAGGTGGCCCCTGATGTTGCCCCAATATTCACATAGAGCATTCCAGGCCAGGTTCCAAAAAGGAATCCACCGGTCAAAGTCAGAATCGTGGCTCCTGGAAATGAGAAACCGGTTTGGACACAATAGATCACAATGAATAGAATCACTGTAGAAATATAATGCCGATCTGTATAGACCCGGAGGGCATCTTTATTTGTTTTGAGGGAAGTGAGTGTAAGAAAGCGGCCCAGATCAAGATAATAGAAAGCCATCACACCCAGGACAAATATTCCCAGGATGAACCACCTACCCCATAGTAACCCTGATCTACCTCTTGTCTGTTCGGCCACAGCTCTCCAAAGAACCATGACACATTAAGAAGGGTATTAATCGCCAGGAAGGTTTAACCGTTCTCCATATTATTAGAAACAGAACAGACCTGTCAAATCTTGAGATATCACTCGTTTGCCCTCCTTCCAGAGATATGCTATCCTGCTATTAGACCTTAATATCATTCATATGCAGCGCCAAATTCGTCGAGAGATTTTCTCCTTAGCTATCCCAGTGGTGTTCAGCAGTCTTCTTCAGAGAGCTGTCAACATCGTGGACATCTTCCTAGTCGGTGGATTAGGGGCAGCGGCCATTGCAGCTGTAGGAATAGGCCAGCTTCTGATTTTCATTGTCATGACCTTGATCTGGGGCCTTTCAGCGGGAACCACAGTAGTTGTAGCCCAACTTTGGGGTGCCCAGCGACAAAAGGAAGCCGCTCTGGTGGGATTCCAGTCAATCCTTCTGGGTGCATTCCTGGGAATCGGAATCAGCCTGACCGGCTTCTTCGTGAGCCAACAAGGTGCCATTTTTCTTGGAGCAGGTTCAGAAGTGTTGTCTCTCACCCATCCCTACCTTCGCATCATCTTTTCGTTCTTTTTATTTACCCTGCTGGTCAATCTTTTGTCGGCAATCATGTACGGGACCGGAGACACACGTCCACCACTTCATGCAGCGATCCTCATGAATATCTTGCATGTGGCCGTGGCCTATCCGCTTATTTACGGACTCTGGGGAGCCCCTCAACTCGGAGTGATGGGGGCTGCAGTTGCGGTGGGCGTTTCAGAAGTGGCAGGTGCAGTGTATCTTCTCAACATCGGTTTTAAGAAAGGTTACCTCCTTCGGGGATGGGCCAACCATGGATTAATGCGTCAGGTCATCCAGGTTGGGCTACCAGTCTTCGCGGATCGCCTCTTTCAACAGGCTGGCCAGATGATGTATCTCAAAGCCGTGATGATCTATGGTACTGTCGCTTATGCTGCTCATCAGGTGGGACTGGCTATCGAGTCCTTTTCTTTTTTACCGGGGCTAGGAATCAGCATGGCCGTCACAGCTGCCGTGGGACAGAGACTGGGAGCAAACCAACTTCATCAGGCCACGATTGCCCATCGTGAAGCTAACCGCTTGGCCATTGCGATCATGACTGTGATGGGACTGGTGTTCTTCTTTGCCCCTTATCTTCTGTTGCGGATCTTTACGGACGACCCAGAAGTCATACGCCTGGGAACATCCTTTTTGAAGATTGTGGCAATACTTCAGATCCCACTGGCTATTACGATGGTACTGTCCGGTTCATTGAAAGGGGCCGGCGACACTCGCTTTCTGTTCTGGAGCACGGTGGCAGGCAGCTGGGGGATCCGCGTTCCATTTGCCTGGTTATTTGCCACCGGGCTCAAACTTGACCTGACGGCTGTCTGGAGTCTCATGGTGGTGGACTGGTTTACCCGGATGTGCATGTTGATCTACCGTTATCGCACCGAGAAATGGCAAGCCGGAAACCTTGTCCAGGCGTATGCTCAAGATCCCAGACCGTTACCCGCAGAGGCCAAGGTTGGCTAGGTAGATCATCACAAAAACACCTCATGACGAGCAACCGGAGCCTTGTTGAAAAGCACGCACCCCTCTAGAAGTTCAATCCGCGTCAATCCTCATTAAGCCCAAAAGTGTCAGGGTATTGTGTAATTTTTACAGCCACACAGATAAATTTCCTGACGCCAACCAAGTCTAAGTAATTGTATCTTCCTGATATTCTGAGGGTCCGTTTGAAGGTTCACATGGCATATTAATTGCTTTTATGCATTAACCAAAAATCTTGATTTCCACTTGGAGGAGTTTATGAAAAAGCAAAGACGACTTTTTGGATGGACCCTGGGAAGCCTACTTTTGCTCAGTTGCGGTTTCTGGGTCTTTTCGTGCGGTACCAATTCCTCAAAAAATCCAGTTGCCCAGCAGGAAATTCCGGGTATCGTGTTCGTCTCACGAGGAGTAGACTCTCTAGGGGATCCTCTTGATCCCATTGAATTTACACCCGGAGGCAACCTCTTCACCTTGGTTCCTGGAACTCCTTCAGGCACACTTCGCAATCTAACAGGTGACATGACGAATGGCGCGGGAGATGTCTCCGATCCGGAGATCTTTCCCCAAACTAAAAAGGACCAGTTTCGATTGGTCTTCTCGATGAAACGAAACAGTTCAGATAGGTGGCATCTCTACGAGGTTGAAGTGAACGCCGATGGAAATCGGGTAGGTCCACCCGTCCAACTGACTTGTGGATCCTCCGATGAGGTGGACCCGGCCTATCTGCCGGACGGTCGGATCGTCTTCTCCTCCGATCGGCCTGGCCACTTGGATGAATATGAACGCAGAATGTCAACGGTACTACATATCCTGGATCGGAGCAAGGCACGTCTTTCGGCCCAGCCCAGTTGTGATTCTGGCGAGGTGGTCCAGATCTCTTTTAATCAGAGCCACGATCGTAATCCGACTATCCTTAGAGATGGCACAATCCTATTTAGTCGCTGGGAACACCTGGCAGGTGTAAATAAATTCACCATCTTCTTCACAGAGCCTGATGGAACCGATCTCTTTGTGAAGTATGGTTCTCATTCAGGAGTGAACAGTTTTCTTGACCTTCGGGAACAGGCTGATGGACGCCTGACAGCCACTATGATGCCCCTCAGCGGAACTTTTGAAGGAGGCGCAGTCGGAATTCTTAACGTTAACAATGAAGAGGATAACCCGCAAACTTCTTCGCTTCAGTTGACCACACCCCAGGTCATCCCTACGGGCGACGAGGCCTCCAGCGTCGGCCGCTATTACAGTGTCTACCCCATCCCAGATGGAACCAACCGCTACCTGGCTTCTTACTCTACCGGTGCGGTGATTAATGACATGGAGAACAATGTCCGGGAGGAACCCCGCTATGGGATCTGGATGGTGAATAATAGCGATGGTACCCTCAAACCCATCCAGCTGCCATCGGAAGGTAGTCGACAGGTCTATGTGGAACCCATCCCCCTGATGGCCGTAGCCGCAAATCTTGTTCCTACAGCCAAATCCCAAAAAGTTGCTAACCGACAATCCTTCGGACCGAATGGTGTTGTCGCAGCGGCCAGCGTCTATGATTCGGAGGCCAATCGGGCCCTTTCCAATACGGTGCTGGGTGTAACGATTCCCCGGGACAGCAATGGCAATATTAACTTTACAGCCTTACTGGCCAACCCGGCACTTCAGGTGGTCAAAGAAGTGCGAATCATTGAGGCGGTGCCGAGCCAGCCGGGTGTTGGCATGGAGGACATCGGGATGACAGAGTTTGAACGGCAGAAGATCCTGGGTTATGCCCCGGTAGAGGCTGATGGCTCCTTCCGTGTCACGGTGCCTGCGGATAAAAGCATCACATTGAATGTGGTGGATTCTAAAAGACGTTCTTTTAAAGTGAAAGAAAACTGGCTTCAAGTACGACCTGGAGAGAACAGAACCTGTAACGGTTGTCACTCACCTCGTCGTGGCAGTCCCCAGCGTCCAGCCGCGGAGTCTATTGCGCTAAATCGCACGCCGTCTACAATGAGTCCTCCCACAATTTCGGTCATCTCCTACAACACTCACATTCAGACGATCTTTATGGCAAAATGCACTTCCTGTCACTCAACGACCGTCCAGGGAGGAGGTCTGGATCTGAGTCAAGACCATTCTGGTCTTGGGTTCCCCATCTCCTACACAGAGCTTTTGGGAGACCAGATGAACGGATCGGATCTTGTGATCCCTGGAGAATCACGTCAAAGCTACCTCATTGAGCGAGTTTTTGGAGAAGAGTTAAGGGCCTCCCGTACCCTTCCAACATCGGACTCCGCCAATCATGCAACCCTGCTGACTTCGGCCGAAAAAGAGGTGTTAGTGGAGTGGATCGATCTAGGTGCCCAGTTTAGCAACGAAACGATTATCAGCAATCCAGGTCGAAAGGATCTCAACCAAACGGTCTTTGAGACAAGCATCCAGCCCATTCTCCTGCAACGTTGTGGTGGATGCCATGTCGCCGGAGGACCCAGCAACTTTGTCTTGACGGGAGACACTGAAGAAGGTGACTTCAATGCAACGGCTGCTCGTGTCAATGTCACAACCCCGGCCAACAGCATTCTGCTTCTGAAAGGGACGGGAACGGTTCCGATGATCTCAAACGGTCAGCCGGTTGCTCCTCCGCCCCTCGCCACGACAGATGCGGACTATACAACCATCCTCAACTGGATCACGGCAGCCCAGTGAGACAGAAATCGATCAGTAGATACCCAGCGAGCACGGCGAGCGAGAGGGGGAGTATGAAAGCGAGTGCGGGCTTGGCCTGCACGAGCGCGGGGCGTGGGGGCATCGGAGGAGCAAGGCCCGCACGGGCCCCCACAAAAGATACCGGCGACGTGAGCCCTTATAATAGAAAATGGGCTATACTTGTAGTGGGGATATTTTTATCCCTGAATACGGGCTGTGGCCAGATTGAACCAGAAGAAGAGGGAACCATTAGCCAACTCAACCATGACACTTTTAAGGCCACCATTCAACCCATTTTGGACAACCGGGGGTGCTCACAAGCGGGATGCCACTACCGTGATAAAAACGATCCCAATACGGGTGGGCCAGGAGGAAGTTTTCGGATCTTTGAGTGTACCGGAAATTCTTGTACTCCGGATCAGCTACTTGCAAACCATGATTCAGCCGCCGGAATGGCTAATATTGCGAACCCGGCTAGTAGCAAGCTCTTAACAAAACCTTTGGCTGAATCAGCCGGAGGAATTCAGCACCTGGGCGGAGATATCTTTTTAAGCACAAGTGACACTGATTACTTGGCAATACTGAGTTGGATTCAGAGTCCAATTTGAGAGCTTTAGATCAAGGAGCGTGGTTCCAATGGGTATTTTTGATCCTGTGTGCGGGTCTATTGATAATGACTGAGCCCGTGTATGGAGAGGACCAGGATTATCAGCAAGCTTTGGTGATCGAACCCTTTCTGGAGATTCATACTGGGCCGTCCAGCAGTCATCCAGTCTTTTACATTGCAGAAAAAGGAGAGGCCATCTTCTTAATGAAACGCCGAGTGGACTGGTATAAGATCCGGCTGCTCAACGGGAAGGAGGGATGGGCTTACAAACGTGAGATTGAAAAGACTCTCCTGGCCTCTGGGTACCGGAAGCGCTTCACTGAGCGAATATATGATGATTACATTGCAGGGAAAACAGAAATGGGATGGGGAGCCGGTACGTTTGGAGGTGATCAAACCCTCTACATTCGTTTGCTGTATAAACTCACAGACCATCTGGCCATAGAGGGAAATACCGGATTCGCCTCTGGTGATCTGGGGAGCACCCAGTTATTTCATGGAGGCATCATGGTTACAGCGTGGAAGAGCCAATGGCTTTCGCTCTCAGCAACCATCGGAGGTGGTATTGTCCATGTAACACCCACAGGGCTTCTGGTAAATGTGACGGCAGGGACATTCCCGGAAGCCCATGCGGGTGTTGGATTCGCAATCCCCTTTATTAGAAATTTAGTGGTACGAGGAGACTTTCGAAACTTCACCTTGTTCATGAGCCCCAAGCGAACTCGGGAATTTCAAGAATACAGCATGGGTCTCTCATTTCTATTCTAAAACCTCTGATGAAGAAATGGATCTTGTGGGTTCTGATGGTTGTGTGGTTTTTCATGGGTGGAGGATCCGCCCCCGTCCAGGCGGAGGATCTTCCAAGGGAGGAAGAACCCATTATTCAACCACCCGTCGAGGAGAGAAAAGTGAAAGAGGCCAAGATTGATACGGAACGTTTGGAAGTCGGCCCTTTTTATGGAGTGTACGCCCCTGACGGGTTCGGTGCTTCCGGAGTTTTAGGAATCCGTCTGGCTTACCATCTGACAGAAGATGTTTTTTTCGAAGGTAGTTTCGGGATGACTCAGGTCGATCAGACGGCCTTTCGTAATCTGACGGGTCGTGCCTTGGTAGCCGATGAGGACGTCACCTACTGGAGTGGGGATGTAGGCTATAATCTTTTTCCGGGTCAGATTTTCTTCACTCGTAAACGGACTATCAACTCCACTATCTATCTGATCGGAGGCCTGGGCGAAACCCGACTGGATCAGCAGGGCCATTTCACATTCAATCTGGGTACCGGCTTTAAACTCTTTGTGACAGATTGGCTGGACATCCGCACCGATTTGAGGGTCCATGCCTTCGAAACGGACCTCACCGGTAAAAAGAAAAGACATTATAATTTAGAGGGTACAGCAGCTCTTGCGCTCTTTTTCTAAAGGTGAAGGATGATGAAAAAGATGGAAAAACTGCTTCTGAATATTCTTCTCCTGTCGGCTCTACTCACGGGTGCAGTTTGTTTCGCCGAAGGTGAAACGGAATGGAAAAAAGCGTCTGACTTTACGCTTAAAAGCCTGACGGGAAAGAACATTAAACTGAGTGAGTTGAGAGGCCGTGTGGTCCTGGTCAATTTCTGGGCCACCTGGTGCGCACCCTGTAAAGAGGAATTGCCCTTTTTCAATCGACTTTATGGCAAGTACAAAGGTGTAGGGCTTGAGATCCTTGCGGTCAATATTGATAAGGCAACCTCCCAGGCAACCCAGATGAGCGGGATGTTAGGACTTACATTCCCGATTCTTTTAGACCCGGGCGGTAGGGTCTCAGAGTTGTATCGCATCAGGAGCATGCCCACCACTTTCGTGGTGGCTAAGGACGGCACGGTTCGCTATATCCATTGGGGATTTGGACCGACTGAGCCGTCCCAATACGAAATGGAAATTCGAAATCTCCTGAAGGAATAACATCAATGAAAAAGATCATTTGGCTTTACCTCACTGCAATCTTTTTCTTGGGAGAAATGATGGGTTGTGCCATGGTCCAGCCCTGGGAACGGGAGTACCTGGCGAACGAGGTCATGCGGTTTGACCCAGACACGTTGGAAGCGGAGTGGCATTTTCATATACAGGAAGTCCTAGAAGGAGATCGTGGAGGGTTTAGCAGCATAGGGGGAGGCTGTGGTTGTCGGTGACGCGTACTTGGCTCAAAGTGGTCCTGATCACCTTGACATGGCTAATACCAATGGCAAAGGCCTTAGCTGTAGAGCCTCCACAGGATGAGGTCTCATTTGGATACAATTTTTATGATGGAGGCGGAGTGACCGTCCAAGGCCCCGCAGTGATTGTGAGAAAAGACCTTTTAAACCGAATGTCTCTTAAGGCAGGTGCTCGTGTTGACCTGGTCAGCTCAGCCTCCGTGGACGTAGTCACCCAGGCAAGCCCTTATAAAGAGACCCGTAAAGAATACACGGTCGGCACTAACCTTCTGCAAGGTGAGACACTGATCGGACTAGACTACACCAACAGCACCGAATCGGATTACATCTCCAACACCTTTTCAGTTGGACTGGCTCATGACCTCTTTAACAAGAACCTGACCTTAAGCTTAAGGGTAGCCCGTGCATGGGACCAGGTGGGAAATAACTTGGATCCCGCCTTTGGATGGAAGGAGTTTAACCGAACTATCTATATGACCGGTTTCACCCAGTCCTTAACACCCTATTGGTTGATTCAGTTCAATTACGAGGTGACAGCCGATGCTGGATTCATCAACAATCCTTACCGAAGCGTGCTCACCACCGGGCAGGCGATGGCGCCTGAAAATTATCCAGAGGCCCGCACGGGTCATGCCTGGGTGGTTCGGACAGGATATGGATTCTCCCGCCATTCTCCGGAGGAAGGTCCAGAGAAGGGCAACAGCTCCATTCAACTGGACTATCGTTATTATCGCGACAGCTTCGATATCCAATCCTATACTGGGAAAATTCTGTTTCAAAGGTATTTTGCTTTGGAATGGCTCTTCGGAATCTTTTATCGATACCATTGGCAGGGTGAGGCCAGCTTTTATGGAGATCGCCTCCCATCCACCCAGGTCTTCAAGGCCAGGGATAAAGAACTATCCAGGTTTTCTGACCACTGGATTGGAAGTTCGGTCAAGTTTAAACCAAAACGGCAGTGGTGGAGGCACATTGAAAACCCGTACATCCAATTCAGTTACAGTTTCCTGATGTTTAACTATGAAAACTTTACAGATCCACGCACTGGCGAGCTTTATGAACTGGAGGCCCATGTCATTCACACGAGTTTGGGTTTTAATTATTAATTTAATTCTGGTCGTTCCTTTTGTAGCCCACGCTCTGGCTCAAGTCCGTGAGACCGAAGAATTCTTGGTCACGGAGGAACGGGTCATGATGGGAACCCAGGTCATCATCAAGGCCCTGGGGAACGATCGTGATCGTCTGGATCGAGCAGTCCAGGCGGCTTTTGAGGAGGTCTCCCGGTTAGAAAAAATCATGAGCAACTTCATTCCCACGAGCGAGTTGTCCAGGATCAATCAACAGGCGGGGAAGGCCCCAGTACCCATCAGCCGTGAGCTGTTTTGGGTTATTCAGCGCTCATTATTCTTCTCAAAGCTTTCGGATGGGGCCTTTGACATCTCTTTTGCTTCAGTAGGAAAGCTCTGGAATTTTAGATCCGGCATCCTACCTATTCCCGAAACCGTCCAGGAACAGCTTCCCTTTGTGAATTATCGCAAGATTCGGCTGGACGAAAAAAGCTCAACGGTCTTCCTGCAGGACCCTCAGATGGAAATCGGTTTGGGTGGCATCGGCAAAGGATACGCGATGGATCGAGCCATGGCAGTTTTAATGGATCATGGGATTCGAAATGCGATGGTAATGGCTGGCGGAGACACTTTGATTAAAGGCAGGAAAGGCAACGAGCCCTGGCGTGTGGGGCTCCGAGACCCGAATAAAGAAGATGGTATCCTGGCGGTGTTGCCATTGGAGGATCAGGCCATCTCTACCTCTGGGGATTACGAGCGGTTTTTCATAAAGGACGGGGTACGTTACCACCACATCCTAGATCCTAAGACTGGTTACCCGGCAAAGTTATGTCGCAGTGTAACCATCCTGGCTCAGGATGCCACCACCAGTGATGCCCTTACCAAACCAGTGTTTATCTTGGGGCCTAAGAAAGGACTTGCATTCATCAAGCAACTTGAAGGTGTAGAAGCGATCATCGTAGATGATCAGGGCAAGATCCACCTCTCTTCTGGGTTGGCTACTTATGGACTTGGAGAAACCGCCAAGCGAAAATAATGGGGGAACACAGATGCGTCATCGTATTATTGCCTTTGTTATATTGCTCTTGAGTTTGTGGATCGTATGCTCAACCAGGGCTGAAGAGATGGGTACAACCCATCGGGAGATCGATAATTTGGATTCCCAGATACAGACCCTCAAGGGAGAGATCCTGGAACTCAATACCCTCCTTTTTAAGCTTCAAGAAGATCTTCTGTTTCCAGAGGACTCTTCGGTGGTGGTCTTCTTGAGCATCGAGGGAGGGAACTACTTTACTCTTGATTCTATTAAACTAAACCTAGACGACAAGATGGTCTCAAGCTATCTTTACACCGACCGTGAGGCCATGGCCCTGAAAAAAGGAGGCATCCAGCGGCTTTACATGGGAAACATCAAGTCTGGCGATCACCAACTGGTAGCGGTCTTTACCGGCAAAGGGCCTCAGGAAAAGGATTACAAACGGGCGGAAACAATCGTTGTTAAAAAGGATAAAGGCGCAACCTTTATCAAATTGATCATCCGGGACAATTCAGGAAAGAAACAACCCGATTTTGTGTATGAGACGTGGAATTAAACTATGGCAACCACCAGCATTAAATTACCCTTTTCCATTACTCTCCTTATTTTCACATTAGGGCTGGCCCCTGTATCAGCCGGAGAGCTGAAGGATCTTGAGAGGACACAAGCGGCTTTGCAGCAAGAAGCCTATTATCACTTTTTTTTAGAAGACTACCTGACCTCGGCAACCCGGCTCAAGTTAATCGAGGCTGAAAGAATCACCAGACAGGATGAGAAGAGTTTAAACGAGGTGAGGCTCCTTTTGGGAAGTCTTTACCTGGCTTGGGGAATGCATCGGCCGGCAACTGTGATCTTTAGTGATCTAGTAGATCACTTCCCGCCGGGAAAAGATAGAAACCAGGTCCTGTTATTGATTGAGAGGCTTCAGTATTCTCGCTCGCTTTACCAGGCTACGGTGGAGACACACCGATTGTTAACATCGAGCAAGGAGTTTTTGTCCATGGATCAAGCCAGCTACCTGGCTGGGATGAGCCATTATATCCTGGGATCATTTGAAGACGGTCTCAGAGTCTTAAAGACAATTCCTCCAAGTAGTGATTACTTTCCTTTTGCCAAGCTTGCTTCTGCTAAATCTTATACTTATTTAAAAGACTTTCAGGAAGCTATCCTCCTATTGAAAGAGTTAGGTGATCTGGATCATCAAGGAAATCCCATCTTGAGGGCCTTAGCCGAGAAGAGCCGACTCACTCTGGGATTACTCATGACAGAAATGGGTCAGTATGAAAACGCTCATACCATCTTGGTCTCTATTCCAATAGAAAGCCCATTTTATCCGGATGCTCTTTTCGGAGCAGGATGGGTCCGTTTCTATCAAGAACAGTATCCGGAGGCCCTCCTGGCTTTCCAGGATCTCATTCGAACCTCTCCAGAACACCCCTACTCCCTGGAAGCCCTGACCACGGTGGGACATTGCTACAACCGGCTGGGTGCCTACCAAGCCGCACTGAAAGGTTACGAGGAAGCCCTGGATACTTATTCCCGGGAAGGACAGGCGATTACAGGCCTTCGACAACTCATTAATGACCGGGATCGTTTGGCCACTTTGCTTCAAAGTTTTACAGAAGTCCAGAGGAGTTCCCTGGTCAGCCTGCTGGAGGATGAAGGTCTTCGATTCTGGATCAAGCAATATGGAGAATTGGTTCATCTGGAAGGCTATCTTGACCAGAAACTAAACGACATGGATGTTTTCAAGGTGATGGTGGATCACCGAGAAGTGGTCTTTCAGGACCATCTTCCTACTGTACAACGGTTTCTCAAAGAAGATCCTGTAAGACCCCTCCAGGAAAAAGGACAACAACTTCGGGTCGGACTGGAACAGGCCATCCAAGACGAAGAAGTCAGGATCCTAGCAACAGGTAAAGAGGTAAAGGTACTGGACGAATTGTCCCGCGCAAGATCCAAAAGTGAGGCCTTGAAGGCAGCGATCGGGAACCTTCAAGGCAGCTCTACCGAACACCGAAAGGATCTCAAGGGCCAGTGGGCAAGCACAAATCGATGGCTAGAATTGTTTCGTGGTGAGCTTCTTTGGAAAATCATCACTGAGGTTCCGGGAAGGAGTAACGATCTCGGCCGTGAGGTTAAACAGATAAACAAAGATTTAGAAACTCTGGTAGAAAGGCAGGCTCATCTGGCAAGATCGATTCCTACTGCGGCAGCAGAGATTGGACAGTTTCGTGACCAGATCCGACAGATCCGCGGAGGTCTTCAAGAAAAACAGAAGGAACTGACAGGGCTGAGGGAGAAACTGCTTCCACCCTTGCAGGTCTTGCTCCTCAAGGCCCTGGATCGGCGGATGGGACACATTGAGGTCTTAGCAGCCACGGCCCGCTTGAGTCAGATACAGATACTGGATTTAAAGAGTGGATCATGAACTACAGATGTGGTGACAGACAAATTGCGATCTTTATTATTTCCTTCTCTTTGCTCGTCGGATGTGGAGGAGGAAAAGACTACCGGCTTACCCAAGACCGCCTTGGGACATTAACCCAGGAGATCACGGTTCTCCGTTCAGATCCGGTCGTCGCTCAGAAGCCAGATGTCATCAAGGAGTACGAGGCCTTTCTACAACAGTACAGCCATGTGGATCCTGACTTGAAATCTCAGGTCTTGAAGCGGTTGGGAGACCTTTATCTTGAGAGCGCTCACCAACATTTTCTCAAGGAGATGGAGGAATACGATAAGCATCCTGAAGGATCACCACCCCTAGTGGATTACAGTAAGGCTATTCAGACTTACAACGAACTCCTCCGTTCAGATCCAGGTTTTCGTGAACAGGATCAGGTCTTGTATGCCCTCTCCCGGGCATACTCGGAGTCTGGAGAAAGAGACCAGGCTTTGCAACTCATGAACAGGCTTGTAGAGAATTATCCGGACAGCCCTCACCGGCAGGAGACCTATTTCAGATTGGGCGAATATTATTTCGATCAGCATCGGTATGATCAGGCGGCAGAGGCCTACGAGCAGGCTCTATCTTTGAATGATCCCTTCTTCCAGGATAAGGCCCAGTACAAGCTGGGCTGGACTTATTTCAACTTGAAGGCCTATTCCAGGGCTATTGAACATTTTCTCCAATTGGTGGACCAGAAGGTGCATACGCAATCAGATATCTCATCCGAGAGTGGTTCCCTGGTGTGGGAGGCTTTGACTTATGTAGCAACCTCTTTCCGCAACCTCGGCGGATCCTCATCACTTGTTGCTTATTTCAAGGAGAAGGGACCTCGCCTGTATGAGAAGGATCTGTATCTCATGATAGGAAACCAGTATATGGCCCAGGGGCTCTTTCAAGAAGGGGTCGAGTCCTACAGAACCTTTGTCCAAGAACATCCGCTTCATCCCATGGCACCGATCTTTTTTTCTTATGTGATGGAGTCTTACGAGAAAGAGACAGAAGCTGCTCAGAAAATCCGAATCCAACTGGTCAAGGACTACTCCTCCAAGAGTGAGTGGTATAAGGCTAATGACGAAACGGCCCGAAGCCGATCGAGACCTCTGGTTAAAGAAGCCCTCCACCGGTTGGCCATATCTTCTCACACTCGTGCACAGGAAAATAAAAAGGAAGAACATTACATGCAGGCTGCAACATGGTATCGTCAGTTTTTGATAGAGTTTCCCCAGGAGAAGGAATCTCAAGAGATCCATCTCTTTTTAGCTGAAGCCCTCTTTGAATTAAAGGACTATGCCCAAGCAGCCTCGGCTTATGAGGCTGCCGCTTATGGTTATCCAAACAAGGGCATCGATCGAAAGGCGGCCTATTCTGCCATTGTGGCTTATGAGAAAGTCCGGACAGAAGAAGGCCAAAACAAGGTGATTAGCCTTTCCCAAAGCTTTGCCGGAAAGTTCCCCCAGGATCCCCAGGCCCCTACGGTTCTCCTAAAAGCCGGAGAGCTTCTGTTTGAGAAGCAGCATTATCCAGAGGCCCGTCAGGTCCTTAAAAATCTTCTGACTCATTACCCCAAACAGGGCAAGACCACAAAGGCACAAAAGTTGATCGCTCATAGCCATATGCGAGAAGGACACTACAAAGAGGCCCAAATAGCCTACAGCCGAGCCCTGGCCTCGGTTCCATCCTCTGAAGGCATTGAGCAGAAGGATCTAACTGATCTGATGGCCGCGGCAATTTATAAGCAGGGAGAGCAGTATAAAAAGGAAAACAAGCTGGAGTTGGCGGCTCGGGTTTTTGAAGAGATCTCTAAAGAAGCCCCTGAGACCGATCTGGCCTCAACAGCCCTTTTCGAGGCCGGTACTCTTTATGAAACCCTGAAACAGCACAAAGAAGCCTTTAGCATCTACCAGAAACTTGCGCAGCGGTATCCGAGTTCTAGGCTCGTGGGGAAGGCATACATTCAGATGGGTTTGTTATATGAACAGCAAGGTCAGACCCTTGAGGCGGCCGATGCCTTTGATGCGGCTTCTCATTCCATCCAGGATCCTGAGCAGATTGCCCAGCTCCTCTGGGCAGCAGGTCTCCATTATGAGAAAGGGTCGCAGTGGGAAAAAAGTTATTCGTCTTTTTCAAGGTTCACAGAAAAGTTCCCTCAGCACCCCAACATAACGGAGGCCTTGTTTAAGATGGCACAGGCGCGTCAGAAACAGGGAAAGGTTAGGGAAGCTTTACAGCTCTTTGAGAAGGTGGAACAAAGATCTCCAGGGACATCATTTGCCGCTCGGGCTATTTTTCAAATTGCAGAGGAATCCTTTAGAGAACTCAAAACAATCAAGTTAAAGGAACCCCTGGCAAAGAACTTTAAAAAGAAGACCCGGGCCCTTGAAAAAACCGTGATGCTGTACACACGGGCCGCGGAAACCCGTTATGTGGAAGCGGTCACTGTTTCAGTCCATCGCCTGGGTGAGGTCTTCGAACATTTTAAAACATCTCTATTGGAGTCCGAACATCCCAAAAAGCTAAATAAGGAACAGTTAGAGGAATACCTCTTCCAACTGGAGGAGAAAGCCTTCCCGTTCGAAGAAAAAGCGGTCCAGGCTTACGCAAGCAATGTGCAAAGGACTCAGACCCAGTCTGGTCTTTATGATGAGTGGATCAGGAAAAGCTATGATCGCTTAGCCGAGTTAAGGCCGGTCCTTTACAAGAGACCGGAACGGACCGAGCGGATTACCTCAAACATCAACCTGAAGACCATATCAGCTAAGGATACTAGCGGAGCTATCACCAACATATTGAAGGCCCAGCGATGAACGGGTTATGCAAAATAACTGGGATTTTTTCTCTCATTCTCTGGATCGTGTCCAGTGGGTGCATGCGGGCAACTCTGCCTTCATCCACACCCCCTTCAACTCTAGCCCAGAATACTCTCCAGGCCACTCCAGAAGACAAAAAATTGGATGAGGTTCTGCTTAAATTCCAGCGTGGGATCTTATTTCTAGAAAATGACAAACACAAAGAGGCCCGTACCCTGTTTGAAGAGCTTCGGGAAACCTATCCCAACGTGAGTGTTTTTCATAATAACCTGGGAATAACTTATAAAAGGCTTGGGCTGATGCAACAGGCCCAGGATGCCTATCGACAGGCCATTGAGATTCACAATAGCGATCCAGAACCTCATTACAATCTAGCGATTATCCTGCGGGAACAGGGAGAGTTTCGCAAAGCCGAGGAAGAATATAAAAAGGCTATTTCCCTCGTCCCCAATTTTCGAGATGCCCACTACAACCTGGCTGTGTTGTACGACCTCTACCTCAACCAACCTGCCGAAGCGGTCCAACATTACCAGACCTATCTGGACCTGGGTGGTGAAAACCAGGAGGAGATCAAGATTTGGATCGCGAGTCTTGAGAAGCGTATTGAAGATCCAAGGAGAACACCATAAGATACTGGTTGGCAGGCATAACAGGATTCCTTGGATGGATCGCCTTGACAGGGACCCTGGCATGGGCTGTAGAGTCAAATTCTCTGCAAGGTAAAAAGTTAGCTGAAAAAACTAACATTGAGCGATTTATGATGGAAGGCACTGAGATCCCAGGGTCTCTTGAAGAGCCTCATGTCGTGTATGTGGTTCCATGGAAAGAAGTTCCCTCCCTAACACAGGGAGAAATTTTGATCCGTAGGAGCTTTAAAGAGGAGATTCTGGAACCGGTCGATCGAGATCGATTTCAACGTCAATTAAGACATTTGACTCGTGATTTGAAAGGAGGAGATTAAAAATGGGCACTTTGGCAAGCTATCTCAATTTCTTCCAATCTGGCGGATTCTTCATGTACACCGTCGTATTGGTCCTGGTCTTTGGGACTGCGATTGTCCTGGAACGATTAATTGTCATTACATGGGGACAGGTGAACGGAGAAAAACTCTGGAATCAGATCTCCCCCGCCCTTCGAGCCCGCCGGATGGACGATGCACTCCGCACCTGCTCACGTTCCCACAAACCTTTATACCAGGTGCTGGCAGCCGGTATCCGAGGGATGAAAGGGATCCCAACACGTGAAGAGGTCCAGGGCACCCTAGACGAGGCCATGATTCAGGTCATACCGAAACTGGAGGCCAGGCTCCATTACCTTCCCAATCTTGCCAATGTGGCAACGCTGCTGGGTCTACTGGGGACCATCACCGGCCTCATCCACGCCTTTACGGCCGTCTCCTTGGTCGATCCCTCCCAAAAGGCCGCCCTCCTGGCAAAAGGAATTTCCGAGGCAATGAATACCACCGCCTTTGGGCTCGTCGTGGCTGTGCCGATGATGCTGATACACACTTTTCTCCAGACCCGCACGAATCGGATCATTGACAGCCTGGAGGAATACTCCCTAAGGCTCCTCAACCTGGCCAGCCAGATTATCCGGGAGGAGATGGCCACAGAAATATCCTCTACCCGTGCCAATGGAGGATCGGAGGGCCGAAAGGGCTCAAGCGAGGTGGGTGCCATGAAAGGAGCGGGACATGTCAGGTAGGATGCGGTGGCGTCAGCGGCGTCTTCGACAAGGGGATACCTCCCTTAACATCACCCCGCTGATGAATCTCATGGTGGTTCTTGTCCCGTTTCTCCTGACCACGGTCGTTTTCTCTAAGCTGGCAATTCTGGATTTGAACCTGCCCAGTTCCTCGGCGGCGGAGCAAACCGCTTCGGAGAAAAAGGACCCGTTTCGCCTGATCGTGACCCTTCACCAGAATGGCCTGACCGTTCAGGGAAGCGGACTAAAAATTACTCAGATACCGCCCATAGAGGGAAAGCACGACCTGAAAGGCCTGGCCGCAATTCTGTACAAGATGAAGACCGCATTTCCAGAAGAAAAATCTATCATCATTCTCAGCGAGCCGGAGGTTTCGTATGAGTCTCTCATAGAGATTATGGATACCTGTCGTACAGGTCCATCTGGCGAACTGTTTCCAGACATCTCGATTGGAGAGGTCAAAAGATCATGAATACACGCAATTGGCTGCAAAAAAGAAAAAATCGTAACTCCAGTGTTCAACTCACCCTGATTAGCTTGATTGATATCTTCACCATCCTCCTCTTCTTTCTCCTGGTGCACGTGGCGGATGAAGGGACCACCCTACCTTCCTCGGAGGATCTGAAGCTCCCCGCCTCTTCGGCTCAAAAGCTTCCCCGCTCAACCGTCACGCTGATGGTCACAGAAAAGGAAATCTTTGTGGAGGGGAAAAGAGTCATGGGGGTAAAAGAGGCTCTGCAAGGAAAAGATACTATTCTCTTACCCGTGAAGCAGGAATTGACCCGTTTGGCGGAACGGACTAGACAGATTGCCAAGCAAAATCCGGTCATGGCGTTTACTGGAAACATCACGGTGATGGGGGACCGAAAAATTCCTTTCCAACTCGTCAAGAAAATCATGAGCACTTGTGCCCAATCTGAATTCTCTCACATTGCCCTGGCGGTACTTCATAAAGATGAGAATGGGTAAGGGAGACACTGCCATGTTTTATCCGTTGGAAACATACGACAAGCTTTTCAAAAAAACTCTTCGGTATTCCTTCATATTCTATTTCTTGATGGCCACCCTTGTTACGGTAATACGCATTCCTCTCCCCGAACAAGCAGACGTCAAAGATATTTCTGAACGGGTGGCCAAACTAATCCTGGAGCCCCCTATCGTGGCCACCCCTCAAGCCACCCCAAAGATTACCGCGACACCTGGGGAAAAGACCAAAGAGAAATCAGTGAAGCATGAAAAACCGGGCGGACGCTCGGCCCAACAGAACCGGGAGATTGTGAAAAAGAGTGGCCTGCTGGCATCTTTAATCGAAGAGGAGGAAGGTGGAAGTCTAGGTGCAATCATTGAAAATCGACGGATGAATCAGGCCCTTTCCAGTATCGACCTCATCACGACACCTTTTCAAAAGAGCAGCCAGCTATCGGTAAAGAAATCCTTCACTCATGAAAGTAATCTAGCGGATAAGAAGATCTCCAACCTTGGAACACTCAAGCAAGGTGACCGTACAAAACTGGCGAAAGGGGAAGGAGTCACTTTAACCCCTCTACCAGGAAATCGCTTTGGTAATGGATCGGGTGGTCGTGGAGATGGACAGGGAAGTGGAATGGGAATCCGGCTCAGAGGAAGCGGTTCAGGTTCAGGCAATGGCTCCATCGATTACGACGCAATTGCCCGTGTAGTGGAACAGTATAAAGCGGGCCTGATTTATCTTTACAATAAAGAGTTGCGCACAAACCCCACCTTGAAAGGAACCATCACGGTGGAGTTTTCGATTGATTCCAGTGGAAAGGTGATCGAGGCTCATGTGGTCTCCAGCACCATGGATCAGGCCTCCTTGGAACAGGCCTTGTCCAGCCGGATCAAGATGTGGAAATTTCCCCATCTTTACAATGGCATCATAGTGGTGACCTATCCTTTCGTTTTCTTTCCGGTGTAAAATAAAACAGGAAAAGTTCAATTGCTGATGAATAGTGTGCATTGTAAAACTATTTCAGACTGGATCATTCAAAGTACGGGGGCCATCCTACTGGTCATCATGTTAATTCTACCCCTGGGATGCGGGGAAGATCTCACTACCCAAACCACAACTACAAGTACCACCACAACTACCCTACCAGGTTCATTAGGATTGCAGAATGTGGCCACAGGTCTTAGCTTCCCTGTTTTCCTCACCACACCTCCAGGAGACAATAACCGACTCTTTATCGTGGAGAAAACGGGAACGATTCGAATCATCAAGAATGGAACCCTGCTGGGAACTTCATTCTTAGACATCAGTAGCTTGGTTTCCACAGGAGGCGAACAAGGACTTTTAGGACTGGCATTCGACCCAAGCTATGCAACCAACGGTCGGTTCTATGTTAGTTATACAGATACTTCCGGAGATTCTCAGATCGTCCGCTATCTTGTCTCCAGCAATCCCGACATCGCACAGACGACTGCAGATAGAGTTCTCTTAAGCATCGATCAGCCATTTGACAACCACAACGGGGGCGATATCGCCTTCGGCCCCGAGGGATATCTCTATATCGCCATGGGAGATGGCGGCTCTGGCAATGATCCCCAAAACAACGGCCAAGACTTGACCGATTTGTTGGGATCTCTACTACGCATTGATGTGAGTCCTGCTGGAAACTACACTGTTCCAAACGATAACCCCTTTAAGAACCTTCCTCTCGTGAGGGAAGAGCTCTGGGATTATGGATTACGCAACCCCTGGCGATTTAGCTTTGACCGTCAGACAGGCGATCTCTATATTGCGGATGTTGGGCAGAGTGCTCGTGAGGAGATTAACGTTTCCCTGGCTACAGCCAGTAGAGGAAAAGGACTCAATTATGGATGGAGAATCATGGAAGGGACCATCTGTACGCCAGGTGTGAATCCTAATTGCAACATAGCTGGTTTGACACTGCCTGTATTGGACTATAACCACAGTAATGGTTGCTCAGTCACAGGGGGTTACGTCTACCGCGGCTCAGCCATTCCTGGACTCTTGGGAACCTATTTCTATGCAGACTACTGTTCAGGGTGGGTCAGAAGCTTTAGGTATCAAAATGGGCAGGCCACCAACCAGACGGATTGGATATCACTAAGGCCAGGTGGAAACATCACCTCTTTCGGGGAAGATACACAAGGTGAACTCTATATACTCACTTCCCAAGGCAACGTTTACCGCATCATATCAAACTAGACCCTCCTAACCCTTTCAATCCAATCACTCAAAAGAGTATAATCCCTTACAAACCTCTGCGAAACCGCTTTGCTGCAGATTGGAAAAAGAAGAGGAGACTCTCCATGGATCGTGTGGAACCAGAAAAGGATTATGAAATTTATAAGCAGCTTCTGTATCTCTGGACAAAAGAGAATCCTATCAAAACCAGCAAGCTGCAAATCCTGTTGCTGGCCAATACCCTGCTCCTGGTGGCGGTGACCCTCAACGATGGTTTTGTGACGAAGAATTGGGCCCTCTATCTGGGTGGAACACTTGCCTGTTTTGTGTGGGCCCTCTCTATTGGCAGGACTTCACTCTTTCAAGAGATCTGGCAGGCCAAACTGATGAACTTGGCAGCCAGACACTTGGAGGATTCTAGGTTTCAAGTCCATCACCATCAAGAAGAGTTAGAAAAAATCTCCATCTTTCTTCGAGCAATGGGTGGGATCTCTTCCAAGTATTATCTACTTGGAACCCCACTCCTCCTTGGTGTATTATGGTTATGCCTATTACTCTATTTTTCAGTCTTTTAGTGTAAACAGAAGGTGCAGTTTCATGGATTTAATTTCGCTCTGGGAGATTCACTGTGAGGCGGGCTGGCCCACCGGCCTGGGATCCAACGAGGGCGAGTTAATGACCCTAGATACGGTCATCAGCGGCTGTGTGAAGTATTATTTTAGCGAGAATAGGCTTGATTTGAAACGTGTGGAGATCCTGGAAAGTTGTAAGACTGACCTGGAAACCCTTCTGCCTCATTTAACGGGCGAGGCACGGAACTATTTTGACCGCTTACGGGCCTTGGCTTGCATCCTCTTGGAATCCCCATCCTGACAGCTGAGAGACCCGCATTTAATACATTCCAACTATTTGGGTCTTCCCAACAAAAAGCCTTGGAAGAGGTGGACTCCTATGTCGCTCACTGCCTTGAATTCCTTCTCTGTTTCAACCCCTTCGGCAATAATCCCCTCCGTCGAATAATTCTGTAAAGCCAGTATTAAATCTTTCAAAAAAACCCTGAACGACTCGGATGACACAGACTGTAAGATCGTGGATCGATCCAGCTTAATATAGTTAGGAATCAGTTGGGCAAGAAATGGCAATGATAAGAACCCTGCACCGAAATCATCAATGGCAAATTTATAACCTTTGTCTCGCCACTTTCTTGCAACCCTCAAGGCATCTGCTATATCATTCAGGCATTCCGATTCCGAAATCTCCAAAATCACCTCTATCTCAGGGGGCTTGGGTAGTGGCTCGGCCTTGCCGAGTACCTTGAAATCAACATTAATAAATACTCTTTTTAAACCAGATTCTAAAGCCTTTTTAAGTTGGAGAGTAAAGCAAAGGTACTTCAGTTCGGTGAGATGCCCCACAGCCTCATATCTTTTGAAAAGCTCAAGAATGCCTAGCTTGCCTTGAGGGTCCCGGCTCAAGGCCTCGTAGCCTAAAACCTGGTCAGACCGGACATTCACCACAGGCTGAAACACAATACTCACAGCATGTTCGTCTAGAGGGTATTCTTCCTCACCAATATGGACCTTATCTCCCCCTTTCTTAGCAATATATAAGGCCCGATCCGCCAGGCGAATCAGTTCATCTATATTTTTACCATGCTCAGGATGCAGAGCCACTCCAATACTCAAATCTAGCCCAAGTTGATCCTTCTCTCCGGCTGCGCGTATCCCTGATCTGATGCGCTCTGCAGCAATTAGGATTCCTTCCCGTGTAGTATTCGGTAAAACCACAGCAACCTCGTCCCCTCCCCATCGGAAAATGAGATCGGTCCCCCGGGTAGCTTCCTTAATACTTCGGGCAACAGCCTTTAACACCTCATCCCCTACCTGATGCCCTCGGGTATCATTAATATCTTTGAAATGGTCAAGATCACAGAGTAAAATTGCCAAGACATGTTTATTACGATTCGCCTGGGCAATTTCTTCTTCTATGCGATAGTTGAAATATCGCCGATTATATAGGTTGGTCAAGGAGTCACGAATGGCCAGATCTGCTAAGGCTTCCTCAGCCCGTTTACGCTCAATGGCATAACGCATGATACGCGCCAGCATCTTGCCCTCTACCTGGCCCTTCACCAGATAGTCCTGTGCACCTTTTCCCACAGCCTCTAGACCCAGTTTTTCATCATCAAAACCGGTCAATATAATGATGGGCACCCCTGGCGCTTGAGTGTGAACGCTGGCAAAGGTCTCAAGCCCTCGGCTGTCGGGCAAATTTAAGTCCAGCAGGATCACATCGGTCTCTCCCTTGGTCAGGTGCTGCAGCCCTGTTTGGAGGTTATTGACAGATTCCATTTGGAAGGAGGGAGCTTTTTCTTTGGCCAGCATTCTCTTGAGAAGACCTGGGTATTCAGGGTTATCTTCGATCAATAAGACTCTTATTTCTTGGTGGTTTCCCTTGTTCAGGAGAGGGGACAACCCGCTTGAGGCTGATTCATTAGGCGTCATCAAATATCCCTTCTTAGGCGGTTTATAACTGTTTGAATTCTAGGTTCCAAGCTCTATCCAGACACTTGAAGGGTCATGGGAAAGGCTATTTTTAAGTATAGCAGCTAAACGGATTTGGTCAAGGAAGCATACTGCTTGGATTCATTGATGAATTTGTTGGAAACGAATGGGGAATTGAAGCGCTTATTTTTTATTTTGGTTCTCTGTCCCTACGGCCATATGCCAAAACATAAGAACAAAAAACAGAATAGTGGGTGCTAACAACGCCTTCATTGACTGCCTCCATGGGGGAACTTAAACCTACTCCTAAACATATACCTAACAAACCTCGCGATTATACAGAGAATATTTGCTCTAAAAGAAGACTCTTTTTACCACTTTCGCCGGTTTTCCACCTAACAAACATTGATAAATCCACTAGATATGCAGATAAACCGATCGGGTATATATACATATGCAAAACATGTACCGCAAGGCGCTTTATATCCACAACAGCTGCGCTGTTTAAGCGGTATACAGGTCTAAGAACTCGTTGCCAAGGCATGAGAAACGTGATAGAATCGCCGACTGCTGCCCGATGACGTCATGACTGGACAGGTCTCAGGTGGAGATTGCCCATGTTGTTCACTCTCAGATCAATCCTATTTGGCTTGGTCTTTTTCTGGTGGTTGGCTTTTTCTGTCAGCGCCCAGACTCCGATAATGCTTGGGATGGGTGATAGCATGGGTGAAGGGGTTCAATCAGCGGATGCGAATCTAGTCACCCAGCCGTTCAGCTACCTTAATTTATTAGCCGGGTGGATCGGTATTCCTTTCGACCTGCCCCTCATCAAAAGCGGTCCGCTCGGTAAAGTGGAAGATACATCACAACGATCTCGCCTGATCCCTGGAGTGGCTGCTTCCAATCTGGCCGTATCCGGCGCAGACGTCAGTTCGATTCTCAATGATCGAGCCAATGCCATCCAGGAAAGCGAAATAGATTCAGAAACCGATCTGGTACTCTTTCCAAGAGTTGGGAGCCAAATCGAGATCGCTGAGGCCGTAAGGTCGCCAATCATTATTTGCTGGATTGGCAATAACGATGTTCTTTCCGCTATCACCTCCTTTGATCATTTAGATGCATCTCAGATGACATCCATTCCGGAGTTTTCTACCCATTTTAGGGAAACCGTTCAGAGACTGGGAGCATTAGGCGGTGTGGTTATTTTCGCCAATATACCAGATGTCACAAAAATTGGGTTTTTAGTTGACCGCCAGGATCTTATTAGGTTTCTGGGCTCCGATTTCGGTTTAGCAGAAGGTGATTATACCAGCATTGTGGTTATGTTCCTCATCAGGCTTGGTCTGGATGATGGCAGTCTCCTTAAAGATCCTAATTTCGTTCTCGATGCGAGTGAGGTGCAACTCATTCGACAAAGAATTGAGGCCTTTAACCAAATTATTGAAGATACCGTTATGGATATTGGTATGCCGGTTGTAGATGTCCACACCTGGTTTGACAAGGTGACTGTGGATCCTCCCATCTTCTTTGGCATTCCCCTTTTACCTCGTTTCCTGGGAGGAATTTACAGCCTAGACGGGATACATCCCTCAAATATTTCACATGCCTTGATAGCAAATGAGTTCATTAAAACAGTCAATGCCTACTTCCAGATCAGCATCCCGCCAATCAGTAAAACGGTTCTCGATCTAATCTTTCTAACAGATCCATTCGTGGACAAAGATGGTGACGGCAGAGTTACAGGACGTTTTGGTGCGGGGTCGTTGGAGACATTGGGTCCTTTTCTGGGGATATCTGGAGATCAGAACGATTTTACTCCGAACCAGAATTGAACCCCACATCACAGACGAGAGTTGTCAAGTGGATCGATCCGCATTAGGGCCGGTAAACGCTTGGATAACTTGCAGTGTGAGCTTGTTATCTTGAGGATTAAGACCATCAAACTCGATGCCGCTTCTATAAAACAAATCAAATGGCTTACACCAGATCACGCGACCCCGTACCGTCTCACCCACTTTTCCACCCCTCCCATCTGCAAAGAAAATGGTAGCCTCTATCTGGCCCTTTAATGCTTTCTCAGACTGTATAGCCATACCACCACAACTAATGTCCAAGGCATAAGCCTTAACAGAAGAGTCTAAAGGGTTTACCTTCACCGAAACGGTACCAATGAATCGGGCTCGTTTATATTTCTGTACACCTGGCATCTTAGCTTAAAGGGTAACCGATCCCCTGGCTATGTCAAGTTGAATTTCATAAAACGAGATACTTTTCTGACACAGATTTTAAATTCCTAACAAATATTTGTAACCCTGAACTATCGTCTTTTTTTAGCATTGTATCCGTTATCGTGTTTGAGCATATAGTGTTAGGGGCATATTGCTAAGGTATGGGGATCGTGATAGAATCGCCATCAGTATTTAGATTGGGAGATAGTCCTATGCGCTATCGTGATCCAGAGGAGCTCATCAGTCTGGCGGTCAAGCTAATTAAGGGGAAAGGGAATAAATGAAACGGAAACCTGGTGAGAGGTCGAAGGACGCCAATCTTTATGTCGAGATCGAGGCGCTGCGTCGGGAAGTGGCCGAGCTGCGTGCGCACCGCTCGGTTGAGGCGGTGTCTCAGAACACACCCGCTGGGCTTGAGCTTCAAGATGTGGATAAAAGATCATCTACTGATGAGGGGAAAGCGGTGGTGGATGAACTCAGAACTGTGATTGAGGAGCTGGCCGAGTCCATCGAGACTGGGATCTCCAAACGGCCGGTGGCCTATGTCTTGGGGGCATTACTGGTGGGCATCCTAATGGGTCGGATACTAAGTCGTTGAAGGGGGGGAAACGATGGATAGGCTGATCCGTAACCTTCACGTTTTGTGGCGGGCCGAATCGCTCATTATCAGCGTCAAGTTGCGACTTGCATCGAAGTGGGGCGCACTTTTAGTGTTTGCGGGTCTTGCGGGTATTTTCGGCGTCGCCATGCTCAATGTCGCCGGCTTCTTCGCCCTCCAGCCCGACATGGGTGTTGTCTTGGCGGCCCTGCTGGTGGCTGCGGCGGATTTCCTCATCGCGGTGCTGGCCGTATTTTGGGCACAGAGGATCAAGGACAGTCCTGAACTGGGTTTGGCGAAGGAAGTCCGGCAGGCAGCGATGGAGGAAGTGGAGGCCGAAATGACGGCTGTGTGGGCCGAAATCAAGGCCCTCCGTGATGAATTCACATCCATGAAAGAGACCGTGAAGTCGTTCACCCGAGAACCGATCGTCTCCGCTGTGCAGGACATGATCCTGCCACTGGTCAAGTCGATCATCAAGTCACTACATCCGGATAAGAAGTAACGCGGGAAATCGGGGCGCTCCCTGGCCGGTTTTCAACATAGAAAAAGTAATCGTGGAACTTGAAACTATAGATCAATACGGGCAATTGTTGGAATTAATATTATAAGCCGATGGGCCGAATCGAATCTACAATAGTGAGCGGAATCATGAGGTGAATACTATTCAACAAGACTATAATCGGGATATGTTTTAGATATCGACCCGAAATATTCTGTTTCTCTTACCTCCTGCGGTTCAAGGTCATAGATTTTCAATTCAAGCTCTTCAGGATGTGGTAAGAATCCCTGTGAAATTGAAAAAGACTCTTTACTGATTCCCATCTCTTTTCTCTTTTCCATGCCTAATATAAATAATTCCTGTCCAGTCATTAAAAAGTCGGTATCCCAGAAGTAAAGATCAACTATTGCGTCAAAATCAATTTCTTCAATTCTAAAACAGCCTATGACAGATGCTTCTCTACGCTCTTTCTTGGTTTTCGAATCTTTGACCCCATCGTTATGAATTGCAGAAAACAAATATAGAGCATCATAAATCAATAGATAGTGATAATCACTTAAATTGTAGAGTTCAGGCTTTTTGTGGCATTCTAAGAGTTTTTCTAGGGTATCAAGTGCCAGTCTTGGAGGAAAAATCTTCTGACTGAAAACAAGCATGCAAGCATAGTCACTAAACTCATTTGCTTCTGATAGGGCCTTAATCTGATCTATGGCATACTCGATGCCTGTTTCTAATATCGCAGTAAAAACATCATCTGGATTTGTTTGAAACCTAAGCATTTCAAACCTACTCAATCTAAACTGCCAATCTTGAATCAATGCGAGAGACAGCACTTGATTTTATTTTGAGCCGATGGGCGGAATCGAACCGCCGACCTGACGATTACGAATTTTGAATTATTGTCTACATCAAACTACTCGCTTTTCTTTTTCCCTTGACATTGCTACTCTTTCAGCCTACCATAAATCTTATGTTCTACACTCAAACTACCCCCATTTCGTTGTTTTGTGTCTACACCACGTCTACACCGAGTCCGTGTAGACAGTTTTTTAGGCCTGACGATTGTTTCTCGTCAGACCATCCATAGGAGGTATATTGCGATGCCAAGATTAACTAAAAGACTTATTGATCATACCCGATGCCCTGAGTATGGGCAAGTATTTTTAAGGGATGATGAACTGTCTGGCTTTGCGATCCGGCTTACTAAAGGACAGAAGAGTTTCATCCTGGAGAAGCGAATCAACGGACGGGTGCGTAGGCAGACCATCGGCCCGTACGGACCCCTGACATTGGATCAGGCCCGCCAAAGAGCAAAGATGCTCATTGGGCGTATTGCCGCAGGTGAAGATCCAGCACAAGAGCGGGGAGATAAGATACAAGAACTGACTGTGGGCGATCTGTGGTCACGGTATGAAACGGATCACTTACCACGGAAGCGGCCTAATTCAGCAAGAAACGACCGTACACTTTATAGGGTTCATTTAAAAACCTTCCAGAACTGGAAACTGTCTGCTGTCAAGCGTCCCTATATTATCAGACTTCATACTGATGTTGGGAAAACGAGGTCTACCCAGGCCAATCGCATCGTTGATTTATTAAGAAAGATGTTTAACCTGGCCGATGTGTGGGGACTTTACAAAGGTGAAAATCCAGCCACTAAGATTGAAAAGTTCAAAGAGAAGAAGCGGGACAGGTTTGTCAAACCGGAGGAATTGCCAGCCTTATGGAGGGAAATCAAGGCCGAGCCAAATGAGTTTATCGGGGCGGCTTTTGTGGTTGCGATGTTCACCGGAGCCAGAAGTGACGAAGTGTTGTCGATGCGCTGGGCTGATATTGACGCTTCCGGCGTTTGGAGAATACCTGAAACCAAGCCTGGCCGCCCCCATCTCATCCCCCTACCCGTTCCTATTTTAACTTTGTTGGATAGTCTGCCGAGGTATGAAGGTAATCCATGGGTATTCCCGTCCCGCCAGTATGGAAAGCATTTAATAAACGTATCCAAAGCATGGAGGAGGATTCGTAAGGCCGCCAAACTCGATGATGTCACTATTCACGATTTGAGAAGGACCCTGGGGTCTTGGCTGGTCGGTTCGGGAGTAAGTCTCCCCTTAATCGGAAAGGTTCTTAACCATACACAGCCGCAAACCACGGCGATTTATGCACGTCTGGACCTGGAGCCGGTGCGTATAGCCTTAGAAGAAAATGCCAAAAAGATGCTCATGATTGCGGAGAAAGGCAATGGACAAAAAGAAGATACCACTCAACGGGACGAAACACTTAACCCCTTGTGAAATAACGGTGTATGCCCAGTCTATCGTGCATGCGTTAGACCGCGCCAAAAGCATGAATGATGATGAAACGTGGCGATCGCTTATGTCATTATTGGTGCTTGAATCGTCATCCGTCAGGTCTCCATTTAGAGCGCTACGGGCTACTATTCTGGCTGGTAAATCTGGTCTTGTGGCTCCTGAGTGGGCTATAAAGATTTTAGAGAAAACTATTGTCGACCGATTCGATGAAAAAATCCATGACCTTGATTTTGCGTTCGGGTTTAAAGGTATGCCTGGCAAGACTACAGCGGTCAAAGCCGTACGATTATCTTTCAGAGATGAAAACCTTTCTGGCGCCATCTATAAACTCACAGTCTTAGGGTTTCGACGCAACCAAGCCATTCGGATGGTACAACAACTTTATGGGGTTTCGATAGGAGAAGAGGCGCTTAAGGCAATTTATAAAAAGCATAGAAATCTTTTCATATCCTGTGAACCCTATGTAAGGGGTACCAAGGAATGGCTCAAAAGTAATAAAGAGCAGTTTTTAGCAAACTTTCAGAGCGATAGTATCCGTAAGCCAAGCCAAAAAACCTGCATTTTATGCGGCAAAAGCATCAGTTCACAAGGCCCAGGAGACCGGTATTGTGGTAAATGCCGGAAGTGGGCACACAAAAACTCCCATCTCTTGTCTACCTAAAAAGGGTATTTAAGCCAAGGGTATAAATACCCCACTGTTGGTAAATTTTCCCCACATACTATCCTATAAGCTAACTTTCGACATAAGGAGGGCGCCATGAATCAAGGAAACTACCAACATCTCTGCAACGAAGCATACGCGGCGGAATACCTTGGCGGGCTATGCCCACAAACTCTTCAAAACTGGCGCTATAAAGGGATCGGACCGAAATTCATAAAAGTGGGTGGTGCTATCCGTTACAGGATAAAAGATCTAGAAAAATATTTGGATGATAACACCCGTCAATCAACAAGCAAAGGTTAAAAAAGGAGGTGGTGATTATGGTGTGGAAAAAGCTGCAAGGGAGCAGTTTCCCGGCCAGCTGGGACCCCGCGAAAGAAAATGTCATTGAAGGAAATTTAACCGAGGTCAAAGATGACATTGGCTCCAATCAGTCGCGGGTATATATCTTATCAACAGATAATGGTCTTCGCGCGATCTGGGAATCTGCCGGGCTGCGCGACTCAATGGACATGGTTCAAACTGGTCAGCGAGTCCGCGTGACATTCGAAGGTCGAAAAATAAACCCGCGGTCGGGCCGAGAATTTAAAAGCTTCACCGTGGAAATTGACGACGAATAGAGGCAGGACTAGCAAACCGACGGGCGGCACGGTGATCAGATAAGCGATTCGAGATTCGCTCGAAGCGGAAACTATAGAAAATGCGAGCCGTCTAACCTTTATAGGCAATCACAGCGGTGGAAAGGCACGGGGTATGTATGGAACAATCAACTGTTTTACAGCATGTTCTACAATATGCCAAAAGAGGATGGCCCGTGCTACCGCTGCACAACATTAGCAATGGGGCTGGTGAATGTAGCTGCGGAAATGCCGAATGTCAGTCACAAGGGAAACATCCCCGTACTGCGCGTGGCTTAAAAGACGCCAGCATGGACGAAACGGTGATCACCGGATGGTTCGCTGAATGGCCGATGGCGAATATCGGGATTGTGACAGGGGAAGCTAGTGGGCTGGTCGTGCTGGACGTTGATCCTGGGGGTGAAGACTCATTGGCAAAACTGGAGGAACAGCACGGCGCATTGCCGGATACTGTTCAATCCTTAACTGGCAGGGGACGACACCTTCTGTTCAAGCATCCGGGGTTCCCAATTAAAAATAAAGTTGCGGTAGCTCCCGGTGTGGATGTCAGAGGCGACGGGGGTTATGTTGTCGCACCGCCTTCACTTCACGCCAGCGGTAAGCTTTATGCCTGGGAATTAGCCCACCATCCTGATGAGATAGAACCGGCGGTGATGCCGCAATGGCTCATAGCGCTTTGTAACGGAGCAGACACTAAGCATTCCGCAGCACCACCGGCAGGCGATAAGATCAAAGCCGGTAGCCGGAATGCAACGCTTTTATCATTGGCAGGCACGATGAGGCGGCGGGGTATGTCAGCAGAAGCCATTCGAGCAGCGCTCGAAGCAGAAAACGTGAGCAAGTGCGAGCCGCCATTGCCTGCCAGTGAAGTGCGCCAAATCGCACAATCAATCGGTCGATATAAAGCACCAGAAGAACAAAAGCCCGCCACGGTAGTCGTTGATTGCAGCCTTACTCCGAGAGAAGCTCTACAGGTAGCACGTGCGACCGTGCAGAAATGGCTCAAGCTGGAAAACATCGATCTAGTGGATATTGTCCTGGCCGTTTTGCAAGCGAATAAACTACCCGGTGATCCGGTATGGGTACTTATTGTTGGTCCTTCTAGTTCTGTGAAGAGTGAGATCATAAGAGGCTTAAAAAATACGCCTGGGGTACACGCCTTATCTAGTTTTACTGGTCGAACGCTGGCCAGTGGATTCGAGCGAGTGCCAAGTCTATTGGATAAGTTAAACCGGGAGAAGATAAAGCTTATCGCTTTAAAGGATTTCGGGTCAATCCTTTCTTTATATTCACAAGAAAAAAGCGAGGTCATGCAACAGCTGCGAGAAGTTTATGACGGCCATTACCGGAAGGAGTTCGGAAACGGAAAGGTGGTGGATTGGGAAGGCCGGCTGGGCTTTTTGGCTGGCTCCACTCCTGCGATTGATAAATACGCCGGCGTGATCTCTGAGCTGGGCGATCGCTTCATGCTTTACCGGATTAAAGTCGATGATCGTGAGGGGATTTCAAAGAAGGCTTTGGGGAAAAGCGGACAGGAAGAAAATATGCGCAAGGAAATATCCAGCGCTTTTGCCAATGTGGGCTTTGCGGTGGAACGGCAGGGGGTGCAAGAGATAGGGTGTGAAGAAAGCTTGAAGGACAGGATCGCCGCATTAGCCAATCTCACCAGTTGGTGCAGAACCCCAGTATCAAGAGACTGGAGGACCCAGGCTATTTTATATCACCCAGAACCAGAGGGACCAGGCAGGCTTGCTAAAAGCTTTTACAAACTGTCCCAGGGCTTAAGCCTAATACGTGGCAAGGCTAATATCTCTGAATCAGAATATGACGTTATCTTCAAGATTGGCCGAGATAGCGTTCCCCTTCAAAGGACACAAATCCTTGACCACCTTTACGGCCAAGGCGACTACACCAGTACAAAACAGGTTGGCCTTGCCCTGTCACTTCCTACATCTACCGCCCAATTGATCCTGGAAGAACTGGCAACCCTAAAGCTGGTGGACCGAGTGGCCGATATCAAGCCCGATGAAGAACTTAAGCAGACGACACCATTTAAATGGTGTTTGATGGATGAGGTACGCACATTAATGAATAGTGCAGCAGCGATAGGATTTGAGATTGATTAGCTTCTTAAGGGAAGTAAATAGAGGGTATAGAAAACAGGCCAAGACTGGCCGCCACATTTTCCACATCAATACCCATATTTACTTCCTTTGAGAAGCTACTAGTATTCATAACTTATTGATTAATAAAAGATATTAAAATGATAGATAATAAGAAACTAAAAACAATATGGCTTATGGTATACCCCCTCTTTACTTCCCTTAAGAAGCTAGAGCGGTCAAATTTTAGGTGACTAAAGTGCCTGTGGGGGTGGTTTAGAGCGGTACCAGGCCAGGCCCGTACCGATGGCACGTGTAAATGAGTGAACAAAACATTAAGCAGTTGAACAAACAAAAAGGAGGATGCCATGAAAACAAGACACTGCCCTTTATGTCCAGCCGTGACTAAACAATATAGCCAGTTCGGTTACTGCCCAGTTCACAGGATATTTACATCCGGTGGTGGTACCGGAAAG